>Ga0157372_10000009_pt1 | contig 302051 bp, 256 predicted proteins | sample C55metaG_FD_115307 | JGI IMG/M metagenome (GOLD analysis project Ga0157372, IMG submission 115307) | Corn rhizosphere microbial communities from Kellogg Biological Station, Michigan, USA - C5-5 metaG | ecosystem: Host-associated > Plants > Roots > Rhizosphere > Soil | place: USA: Michigan...
GCAAAAGATTGGCAGCCCGTGCTTCTGCCGGATTTGCAGGGTGGGCCTGAGTGCGACAAGAGGCCTGCTGCTGTCAAGGGGTTTGGTTACTTTGCCCCCTCAAAGTAACAGCCCCCGCGGCAATTGAGCGGGTTAACGTTAATAGTAGCACAAACTTTTAGTAGTACCTAGAGTTGTGTGCATAGAATAGCCGAAGGAGGAGACTTTTGAATAACAGATCTTAAAGCCCTCTCCTCAGGAGAGGGTTTGGGTGAGGATTAAGCCAAGGTCCGCACAACTAAAAAAGCGCCAATCAGTATCAACCCGAAATAGACGTATTTAAAGAATGCGTCGTCTTTTAATTTGTGATTCAAATAACGGCCGATAAAAATAGCCGGAATAATAGCGGGTAAAGCAATTAAAAAATACTTGAGCAGGGTTAGCGTCAGCAAATGCTTCAGAAAGTACCCGATGAGCCCTATAAAACTTGCAGGCAAAAAGTAGGCTTGCAAGGTGGCCCTGAAGTGTTTGGCACTCCATCGCCGCATGTTACCGTATACTACCAGCGGCGGGCCGTTTATGCCGTAAGCTCCCCCCAAAACACCTGAAAAAAAGCCGCAAATAAAAAGCCAGAGCATGCTGTCTTGCTGAAGCTTCATTTTGCCTTTACCCAGTAAAGCATACAGGGAGTAAACGATCATCAGGCTGCCTAACCCAACCTTCACTAATTGCTGGTTTCCATAAACAAGAATCATTAGTCCCAGAGGTATTCCGGGCAGGGCGAACAAAATGAGCCACTTGGCGCTGTTAAAATGAATTTGCTCATGATCCTGAATCACCACGATCAATGCAATGACAACAGACATCAATACCGATAGCGGTACAGCCACCTCAATCGGTACAAAAAGGATCAGCAGCGGGACAGCGACGAGGGACTCGCCAAAGCCAAAAGTTGACCTTATTAAGGTAGCAACAAAGCTGATCAGCATAATGCCGGCTGTTGTATAATTCATCGCGAATATGGGATAAAGACTTTAGCTAAGCTCTATTTAAAACAGCTGTTTAAAAAAATCGTCTGTAAAGTCGGGAGCAAAATGTAGAATATTACTTGTATTCTTAAACTCTCCGAGCTGATGAGTTGTGGTGAGGATTACGCATTCCATCCCTGCATTAAATGCAGCTTCTGCTCCTTTGGGCACATCTTCAAAAACAAGACAATCAGTTGGATTTACCTGTAAGCCAATGGCGACCTTAAGATAGGTTTCGGGATCAGGTTTGCTAAAGGTAACATCGTCTGCCGATACAATGGTCTTGAAATAATGACCAATGTTGAGGTTATCCAGTACAAAGTTGATATTAAAAGGTATAGCAGCCGAACCAATAGCCATAGGAATGCCCTCTTGCCAAGCCCTTTCCAACAATTCATGCAAGCCGGGTAGTAGCGCCAGATGAGGCAAATAAGCCTGCTGATAGCGCCTTTCCTTCTCTATCGAAATCTCATCCATTTCGGTAGCGGTAAAACGGTCTGGACCGAACACTCTTACCAGCACTTCCTGGTTTTTGCCATACATTTCCTTTTTGGTTTCTTCCCAGGTAAGGCTTGCGCCCAGTTCATTGTTCAGTATGTCCATCCAGGCTTTGGTATGATAGTCCATGTCGTTGATCATGGTGCCATTTAAATCGAAGATAAGTGCTTGTGGAATCATTTTTTCAGCAAAGTAATATCGGCGCGAAAATAGCTTTTCTGCTTTACTTTGCGGGCATTTATATAAAAAGACGAGCGGGTATTATATGGCCAGAAGTGTGGTTGTCTGCGGGTGAATAATAAGAAAGCAGCATTTGTACGTAGACGGTTTAACCAACAAATGCTGCCTTGAAAATTATAACTGCGGTTTCATAGAGCCGAGTTCGCAAAGCTTGTCGTGTATCTTTCTAACACTGGTAGATCCGGCCTGCTTTTCGGCGCTTAACAGCTGCTCTTTAGAGATGCCCCATTTGTGGGTCCAATATCTTACTTCATAATCCTCATGCACATTAATTCTGTCGCGATCAGGATTGCCATGCCAGTTAGGGTTGTCCATAGGTTTTATATTTTATTTAATGTATTAACTCTTTTCACTGCATTTAGGTTTTTGCGGTGTTTTAAACTGTGAAACTAGTTATAATATTTTGCACTAACGGAGCTGCTTTTTGAGTAATAGGCTCGATTATCCAAATTGAATTTCGGAAATAATACCAAATATTACCCCTTATTAAAGACAATTACATCTGGCACTGCCAGTACTATTCCCCTAAAATTAGGGGAATACATTGTCTCTGCTATAGCAATTGCTTTCACAAGGGGTAAAAATTTGTATGTATAGAATAGCTAAACACATCGACCATATACACGTTCTTTTACTAAAAGACCGATCTCATGAAACCAGTTACCGCCATTATTGAAAGCCCAAAAGGAAGCGGCTACAAATACAATTACGAGCCGGATATGAACTGCTTTAAACTTAGCAAGGTAATGCCCGCCGGACTTGTTTTTCCATTTGACTTTGGCTTTATCCCCAATACCAAAGGCGAAGACGGCGACCCGCTAGACATTATCGTAATCTCCGAAATTGTAAGTTTTCCGGGCTGTTGTATGGATTGTCGCATTATTGGGGCAATAAAGGCGCTTCAGACTGAAAGAGATGGGAAAACCGTACGCAATGATCGTTTCTTAGGCGTACCCGTAGTTTCTCAGCTATTTGCCAACATCCATGATCTTGAGGACCTCCCAGAAGGGATTATCACACAGATAGAAAACTTTTTTAAAAACTACAACGCCCAGGCCGGAAAACAATTCCAGGTAACCGAACGGGTAAAAAGTACTGCTGCAACCCAAATGATCCAAAACGGCAGCTAAGATAAGTTTTTCGGCTTTAAGGAGACTGTTAGGCGCGATATGATTATCTTGGTGGTATCAAACCAATTATTAACGTCTAAATAACCTTACTGTGAAAACCATATCACTATTAAGAACGAGCCTGCTTTGGCTGGTATTTACCGGGGCATTTGCCACCGCTGCCCAGGCACAATCTGATAATCACGTAGTAAAAACTGAAAGCGGGCTGGTTTCGGGAGTAAAAAGCGAAACCGGCGTAGTTTCTTATAAAGGCATCCCTTTTGCCCAACCACCTATAGGCAATTTACGTTGGCTAGCCCCGCAGCCTGTTAAAGCATGGAAGGGCGTGCGCAAATGCGATGTTTTTGGCCCAAGCCCCGTTCAGGGTAAACCTGCACCTTTTAGCATGTGGTCGCAGGAGTTCCTGATTCCCCAGCAACCGATTAGTGAAGATTGTCTCTATCTCAACGTATGGACCGGCGCACCATCTTCGGCAGCAAAAAGACCGGTATTGGTTTGGATCTACGGCGGCGGTTTTACTTCAGGAGGCAGTGCAGTACCCATTTATGATGGCGAAGCTATGGCCTCAAACGGGGTAATATTTGTGAGTTTTAATTATCGCGTAGGCGTTTTCGGGTTCTTTTCCCACCCCGAACTTTCAAAGGAGTCGGGGCACAGTGCCTCAGGCAATTACGGACTAATGGATCAGATTGCCGCAATAAAATGGGTTAAAAAAAACATTACCGCTTTTGGCGGCGACCCAGATAACGTAACCATAGCAGGCCAGTCTGCAGGCTCCATGAGTGTTAATGACCTGCTCGCGTCTCCATTGGCGAAGGGCCTCTTTCAAAAAGCAATTGCCGAAAGCGGTGCCGCAGTTTTAGGAAACAACGGCGATCATAACGAATTGCGAAACGCTGAGCAACAAGGATTAAAAATCGGGGAACAACTAAAAGCACCAACGCTGGCCGATCTGCGTAAAATACCGGCCGAGCAATTACTGAAAGAAGTTCACAGTGGCTTCAGACCAATTGTAGATGGTTATGTACTACCACAATCCGTACATGATTGCTTCGTGGCGGGTAACCAAAGCAAGGTTCCTTTACTTACCGGCTGGAATCAAAACGAGGGTCTGTTTTTTGGAAAACCTAAAAGCGCCGAAGATTTTAAAAAGGATATTGAGCAACAGTATGGCCCAGATGCAGGTACGTTCCTTCAGTATTATCCTGCCGGTAATGACGAGCAGGCGAGCCAATCCCAACTGGCCTATTATGGCCGCGACCTGCATTTCGGTGTTCAGGAGTATGCCCTGGCTAATATGCAAAGTAAAAGCGCAAAAGTTTATGTATATCGGTTTACCCGTATTGTACCAGCAACGGGCCAGTACGTCGGCTACGGTGCCTTTCACACTGGTGAAGTTCCGTATGCTTATGGCAATCTTAAATTTGTAAACCGCCCCTGGGAATCTGTTGATTTTGACCTAACTAAAACAATGCTCACCTACTGGGCAAACTTTATCAAAAGCGGTAACCCCAATGGAACTGATTTGCCGGTGTGGCCGGTATATGAGCAAACCAATAGCCAGATTATGATACTCGGCGACCATCCTCATGCCGAAAAAATGCCTGATAAACAGATTCTGGAATTTTTATTGAAAAAACAGAAATATTAATTATTGAAACAGGGCCGTCCTTCTGCCCTTAACCAACAGGTAAATAACCGGCAAATAAATAGCGATAGCATTATTCATATCGGCCATCCGCCAAGGCAACTTTTCTTTCATTCTAAGAAACAAAACTGCATAAAAACAGGATGCTAAAACTTTAAGGAGTAATATTTTAACTTCTTATTATTTTAATTAAGAACATTTTTATATAGGGGTCGTATAACACGTCATCGAGTTAGATTAAACTTAACCAAAAATCTGATATTAAGATGAGTAAAGCCAATACAGCAGTACTTGTGATAGATGATGAGGAAATGGTAAGGGACAATATAGAAGAGATTCTCGTGCCACACGATCAGGACGAGGAGCTTGACTATATTAACGACGCCCTTAATGTGTTATTTGATACCCCTAAGCCTATATTAACTACACGCGCCCATAACATTCCTGCTTTTACTGTTGAAAAAGCAGCCAACGGCATGGAAGGCGTAAGAAAGGTAATTGAAGCACTTGAAAAAGGCACTCCATATGCCGTTATTTTCCTGGACATGCGTATGCCGGGTTGGAACGGTCTTGAAACTGCCCAGGAAATCAGGAAATATGATAATAAAGCAGAAATAATTTTCATCACTGCTTACAGCGATAAGTCAATAGACGAAATTGTAGAACAGGCTGGTCAGCATGTGGGCTACCATTGCAAGCCCTACGCACCTGAAGAGATTTTGCAACTGGCTACTAAAGCCGTTAACGACTATAACAGGCTGCGTAATCTGGAACAGCTCATCGAATCGATCTCCTATATCACTTTCGATAAAAGCCAGCTTGATTCGCTGCTGAAAAATATCCTTGATCAGATTGCAAGCTCATTGGAAACCGATATGGCATTGATGGGCAAACTACATGATGATCTTACTTATGAGAAAGTACTCTCTACCGGAGCATTAGAAGGAAAGATCCATCACGAGGAGTTGATCAGCAGGATACGCAATATTAAGATCGAAAAAAATGAGGTGATCCAGGTTGGGGATCTGGTGCTGGCCCGCATGGAAAACTACTCGGTTTTTGCGGTACTGAAACAACAGGAAACATTGAAAACCGAAAAGATGTATCTGCTCAAACTCTTTGTTCAGAACGCAGGACAAGCTATCCGCAATGCAGAGCTAAACCAGAAACTACTGCAAAAGGAAAAACTTTCCGCCATTGGACAAGTGATCAGCATGGTAATGCATGACCTCAGAACGCCAATTAAAAACATTAAACTGATCACCAACATCATGCGTGAAGAAGGTGAGAACAGTGAGTTGGTTGACATGATTGATAAGTCGGCAGAACAAGCGTCAGAAATATTTGATGATTTCCTTGACTTTGTAAACGATACGCCTGTACGTAAACTACCGGTTTCGCTTACCCGCATTGCAACCGAAGCAATAGAACTGGCTGATAGTCGCGAGAGTATTAGCAACATTAAACTAAGCGTAGATATTCCCGCAGATATTACCATTGCCGGCGATGAAAGCAAGCTACGCCGTACCATTTATAACCTGATTGCCAATGCTGCCGATGCTTTAACCCAAAACCGGGTAGCTAACGGGGCCGTAACTGTTGCAGCCAAAGCAGAAGGGCCATTTGTAAAGGTTACCGTGAAAGACAATGGACCGGGCATCCCTGCTGAAATTATGAATACGCTTTTTGACGCCTTTGTTACCCGCAATAAGAGCAATGGAACAGGACTTGGGCTGGCCATAGTTAAACAATATGTTAACGCCCATGGCGGAGAAATTAGTGTACATAATGACCACGGTGCGGTATTTACACTTACTCTTCCGCTATAATCATCTTTTACGATTTACAGATGAGCTTTACAGAAAATAGTTTGGCAGCTGCCCCATCTCTAACACAAGAGCAGGCTTTAAGAACGGTTGAACAATACCGCACGCTTTTCCACGCTTCGCGAACCGGAGCCTGGGAATATCATATCGATACCGATTTTTTGGAGTGTAACGAAGTATATTTCTCCTTGTTGGGCCACAACCCCAACGATTTTGGCGGCGTTGACCAGCAGAACTTAAAAAACCGGTGGATAGACTTGCTGCATCCCGATGATGCAGCGCCAGCCCAGCAACGTTTCAAGGAATATATTGCTCATCCGCACGGTTTATACGAGGGGGCCTTCAGAATGCGGCATGCCGACGGCAGCTGGGTATGGATTTTTTCGCGTGGTAACCTTATGCTGGATCAAAACGGCAATCTGACCGATAAAGTAATAGGCACTCATGTTGATATTACTGCTCAGAAAAAAGCCGAAGAAGAAATTATGCGGGAACGTATATTACTGCGGACGCTGATTGATAACCTGCCCGATACCATTTATATTAAAGATGCCGAAGGGCGCAAGGTGATTGCCAATAAGGCCGACGTATTTACGTTAGGCGCTACAACAGAAGCAGAAGTAATAGGTAAAACAGACCTCGAGCTTTTTAACAACGAGATTGGCGAACGGGGCTACCGCGATGATATGGAGGTTTTGCGAACCGGGGTGCCTATGCTTAGTAAAGAGGAATTCTTTTTTGATAAACAAGGCAATAAAAACTGGCTCCTTACTACTAAAGTACCTGTACGTGATGACAAGGGTGAGGTAACCCGTATCCTGGGTATTGGCCGTAACATTACGCATCGTAAACAAACTGAGGACGCACTCAACGATCTTAACCAGCAGCTTAAGCTGAAATCAGAAAAGTTGAGCAAACAAGCGGAAGACTTGAAGGCGCTAAATGAGCAGATCATCCAGCAGAAGGAGCAGGAACTTGAAAAGGCCATTGCACAGGGTAAATTTGAAATTGCGTCTGAAGTATTGCATGATATTGGCAACGCCCTGGTAGGTTTCGGCTCACACCTTAACCGCATTAACCGTGTGCTTGAGCGGGGTAACCTTGATCCCATTAAGAACGTGGCGCTTTTCCTTAAAAGTCAGTATGAGGCCATTAGCGGCGCAATTGGAAATGATAAGGCAGCTGCACTGCTAAAAATTACAGAGGGCTTCCTTAAAGCACAGTCAGACAATCAGACAGAAATAGGTTCGGCTATTAGCGAGTTGATTCATATTATTTCCCATATACAGGAGATACTGAGCATACAACGGCAACTGGTGAGAGGCCATGGCGGTACCCATGAGCGCAAACCGGTTAACCTGGTAAGCATTATTGAGGATTGTCGTTCCATGCTGTTTGCCTCGTTCGAAAAAAGAGGTGTGCAGTTTAAAGCCGATATAAAACCAGGCAACTACGTGATCAAAGGCGATCATACCAAGCTGATGCAGGTATTTCTTAATATCATAAAGAATAGCCTGGAAGCTATGCCTATGGACCGCCCGGAAAGAAAGATCCAAATTTCCCTGGAATCAGCGGACGAAAAGATCACTTTAAAAATTACAGATAATGGCGATGGCTTTGACGAGGCTACCAGGCAGCGCATGTTTGCCCGAGGCTTTACTACCAAGCAATCTGGCACCGGCTTAGGCCTTTACAATTGTCGTTCTATTATTGAAAGCCACGTCGGTTCTCTTGAAATTACGAGCGAAGGACCTGGACTCGGCGCCACCTCAACAATTATCTTTAACAACTGACCTAACTGACCGCAAGTAAAAAGGGTGCCCAGAATCTGGAGCACCCTTTTTTTATTGGATTTTACTACTACTATCGTTGACTGGTTGCGTGTAACTGCGTAGCTTGATTGCCACCCTGACCACCACCTCCTGTCCCTTGTGCAGGTGGGCGAGGCTGGTCGCTATTATCATTATTATCGCTATTGTCACCGCCATTATCGCCTCTATCTTTGTTGCGATCCTTGAAATCCATTTTACCGAACCTGTAGCTCAAGGTTATACCGATAGACTGCAGGGGAATAGCCCTGGTAGTATATTGCGTAAAGTTGCTGCCGTAGGCGTAAGCAGTTTGATGAATGTATTTTGCAAACGGGTTGGAAGCGCTTACACCAATACTTGCTTTTTTATCCCAGAATTGCTTTCTCACGGCCAGGTTATACCAGGCAAATGCAGGCCTGCGTCCCTGGATAGTAACCTGCGAAGAGTTAAAGTTTACGAAGCCTTCGGCAAGGAAATCCTTTGCTATTTCGTAACTGGCGTTCAGGTTGCCACGGTAGCCAAAACCCTTGGCAGTTTGCCCATTGTTTAACACCGGGTCAGTGCTGTACCGTTCGCCGAAAAATACATTTGAGCGAAGGTTAAGCTTTTTGGTAACCGGCACTGATCCGTAAAAGTTACCGCCTAAAAACGACTCCGTACCAATGTTGGAGCGACTGGTTACGTTTACATTGGTATAAGTTTCTCCATTATCAGCATTGTAAGTTGCGTAGTGAAGGGTAAGCGGCTGCAAATCCTCGCTATTGTGACGATAGATGGCAGCTATAAATAAGTTTGCCCCACTTTTGAAGGAATTGTTGTAGCCCAGCTCATAGTGATAACCTTTTTCCGGCATCAGGTAAGGATTACCGGTACTGATATTATAAGGATCGCTCACGTTGACAAACGGATTAAGATCGCTATATCCCGGCCGCTCAATGCGGTAACTGAAACTGGCTTTTAAAGATTGCGTTTCAGAAAGCTGATGCGTTAAAACGATGGAAGGCGCAAAAATGCCATAGCTTGGAATAGTGATAGTTTTAGCTCCGTTATCACCATGGTTGGTAGTATACTCATACCTTACGCCGGCTTTACCATTAATAAAGTTATTAAACAACGAAAAGCTTGATGACAGGTAGTAAGCGTAGATGTGGCGGGTATAATTAAAAATGTTGTTTTGAGCCGCATCAGGTACAAAAATGCCGTCCAGTGAGAGCGTATCCGTAGTTACATTGTTATTAATGGTCTGGATGGTAACCTTGCCGCCTGTTTCGAGGGTAAATCCTTTGCTCAACGGCTGTGTATAATCAATGGAGATATCGGTCTCGTTATTTTTACCAGGGTTATAGCCTGAAGATCCTGTTGAAGGCTTACCACTGTTGGTGTATTGTTGCAGATAGCTATACTGTGATAAGTTATTGCCATAACTTGAGTTGTACAAAATGTCCAGCTCCTGGTTTTCCTTATTGAAGGTCTTTTTATAAGCAATACTGTAGTCAGCGGCGTGAGCATTGAGTTTGCTGGTTGAGTTTCTGATACTGGTCAGATCCATCCAGGTACCGTTAGTTAAGCGGTTGTCATCCTGATTAGTGATACCCAAACTATTGTTACCAAAGTTATTGTAATTGAAAGCCGCAGTAATGTTATCATGCTTAGACAGATCCCACATAAAGCTTAAGCCGGTTTGATAGCCATGACGCTTAAAATTATTATTACCGCTCTGATACAACTGATCCGTTGCTGAAATGGTCCTGTTAGTGGTGAGCGTATTGGTATTTAGCTGTTCGTTACCGCTAAAGAACGCATTAACGCCAAAATTACCTTTGCGGGCATTAACGTTTAATGATCCGTTCTCAAAGCGGGTACCGGCAGAAAGGTTAACACTACCATTTACGCCCTGAATTTTGCTATCCTTCAGGATAATATTAATGATACCGCCCGTTCCTTCGGCATCATACTTAGCGCCGGGGCTGGTTATTACCTCAATGCTTTTGATCTGGCTCGCTGGAATTGACTGCAATGCGTCGGCTAAGCTGGCGCCAAAAATACTTGAAGGTTTACCGTTAATGAGGAAACGTATGTTGGAGTTACCCTGCAGCTCTACGTTACCGTCAACGTCTACAGATATTTGTGGAACTTTTTTCAGCACGTCTATCGCTACCCCGCCCTGAGCAGTAAGGTCGTTTTGCGCATTGTAAACCATTTTGTCGATATGATTTTCAACCATTGGCGCTTTGGCTACCACGTTAACGTCTTTAAGCTGCTGAGATCCGCTGCCGTTCAGCGAAACAGTATTCAATGCTTTAACGGGAGCATCTGCAGAGAGTACGATATGATCAACGGTGCGGCGCTGATAGCCAACAAAATCGATTGTGATTTTATATTCGCCGAAAGGAATATTATTGAGGGTGAAATTACCCTTAGGATCTGAAGTTACGCCATTAAAAGGAGCTGCTGCCCCTGCTTTATAAATGGCTATTGTAGCGTAATCAACCGGTGCTTTAGTGGCAGCATCAATTACCTTCCCTGTTATCTTTCCCTTCGGTCCATCTGTACCATCAGCAAACAGTGCAAATGGAAAACATAATGTTAGTAGTAATAAAATTAGATTTTGCGTTATTTTTTGGAACATGCCGCAAAACTTTACAAAAAATCTGAATGAAAGCTGAAAGAATTGTAATTTTTAGGATATGTAACAAACTTATTGCCGAAACATAAACTAACTTTTCAATGAGTATTGATTAATAATTGATTAACAAAGTTTCTAAATAAGAACAAAAAGCCGCATCTCATTTAACTCTATTACCCAGATTAGTTACAACCTACCGCTGCAACGAAGTACCTGATTTAGGTGGATAAACGCAGCAAAGGGAGACGGTTTGTAATAAAAATATTAACTCCGGAAAGTGCAATGGTTTAAATCAGCTTTTAAATACGCCTTTTTGATAATCATCGAGGTATTCCCGGTAGTATCGTTTAACCTGTTGTGCATACTTAAGAGCATATTGAATTAGAGGCTCCTGCCAGCCGTCCGTTTTGGCAAAGTTCATCAGGTCATCAATGTTTGCTGACGACTGTATGCCCCCGCTACGCAGTTGTGACGATGCCGTTAACAAGCCCATATCGTCAATTACCTGGTAAATATCGCGATATTGATCTTTAATCAGTTTAAACTTGATGGTGTCTTTTACAGGCTGCAATTCCTGGATCACATAAGGCTCTCCCTTGTATATCGTAGTACTTAACAAGGCCGACGACATGTATTGCATCCGTTGTTGTACGGCCACAATCCTTTCCGCTTCCGACTCCCACGTTGGCTGAGGGTTGCGCAGGTAAGGCAACAACGCAGAGGACCGTGACTGCTTCATGTCGATAAGGCGGTAATCGCCCTTTTCGCGCTTACTCTTAAGCAGGATGAGGTATCGTTTTAAGCCGAGACTCCCGGTTCCCGCCACCCGAAAAACCGCCCCTTTTACCGTATAGTTGTACGGGCTGTCGCTATTATGCTCAATCCAGCGTTCTATATGCTCATGCAGATCGCGTCGCTCGGGCTTAACCAACTTAAACTGCCGCTCATCTGTTAATGAGAGCCGCACTTTCTTTTTGTGCTTTACGGTGCGCTTCTTCAGCAGGTCGGACTGCTTAGTCTGTTCAGCCGCAATTAAAAAGTCTTTCACTATGCCTTTAGAAGTTCTTGGCTCAATACTGAAAGCTTTTCCTTTGCTGATAGTGGTAACGTAGCTCTTAAGGTAAACATTGGCCATATTATGGGCCTTTTCCTGCTCAATTTCGAGCGAATCAAAGGCAATAAAAATGCTCGTGAGCAAACGCACCAACTCCCATGTGGCAGGCCCGAGTACGCTCTCATCAAAATCATTGAGGTCAAAATAAACCAACCGGTTCTGTGCTTTGTAACTACCAAAGTTTTCGAGGTGAAGGTCGCCGGAAATCCAGGCTAGCGGGCCATTGGGAAAAGTTTGATCCTGCGCCAGGTCTTCATAAAACAAAGGGCAGGTACCCCGGTAAAACCGGAACTCATTTTCGGCCATAGCCTCATACTTCAATTGAAGCATATCCGGCACCAGGCCCTGGTTATAGGCAATTAGTCGTTCGGCAAGTGTTGACATTTTTAAAGGTAGATTAGGCTGGTAAATCAAAAGGTAAGTTAAGAAATTTTTCAAACCTTAAAACCATCACACCTAAAGGCGGCAACGTAAGCGATAACGAGTGCGACTTGCCATGCATCGGCACCGGAAATGCTTCGAGTTCGCCAGGATTCAGCACATCGCTGCCGCCGTACTTCAGATCATCTGAATTGAAAACCTCTTTATAGTACCCCATCCTTGGCACACCAATGCGGTAGTTTTCGCGAACTACCGGCGTAAAGTTGCCGATAAATATCAACTCAGCATTCGGGTCCTTGCTTTTACGCCGCCAGCTGATCACGCTATTGGTGGCATCATTTACATCGATCCATTCAAAGCCTTCATAACTATAGTTGTATTGATATAGAGCCGGTTCATGGGCATATAAATGATTCAGGTCTTTAAGCAGTTTTCTCACCCCGTGATTAAGCGGCCGGTCGCTTTCGTGCCAGTCCAGACTAAAATCATGCTGCCACTCATGGCGCTGGCCAAACTCGGCTCCCATAAACAAGAGCTTGCCACCCGGATGACCAAACATGTAGCTGTATAACAAGCGCAGATTAGCAAACTGCTGCCACTCATCGCCGGGCATCTTATCCAGCAATGCTCCCTTGCCGTATACCACCTCATCATGTGAAAGCGGCAGCACAAATTTTTCGGCAAAGGCATAGATCAGACTAAACGTTAACTGCCCCTGATGGTAACTGCGATAAATTGGCTGGAGGTGCATATAGTTCAATGTATCATGCATCCAGCCCATCATCCATTTAAGGTCGAAACCCAGCCCACCGTTGTTTACGGAATTGGTAACGCCGGGCCAGGCTGTTGATTCTTCGGCCACGGTAAACACATCAGGGAAATGATCATGCACGGCCGTGTTAAACTCCTTGAGGAAAGAGATCGCTTCCAGGTTCTCACGGCCACCATACCTGTTTGGTATCCACTCGCCTTCCTTGCGCGAATAGTCGAGGTACAACATGGAGGCAACCGCATCAACCCGTAAACCATCAATATGATATTTTTCCAGCCAGTACAGCGCATTTGAGATCAGGAACCCACGCACCTCGTTGCGATCAAGGTTGAAGATATTGCTTTTCCAATCGGGATGAAAACCTTTGCGCGGGTCGTCATATTCGTACAAGTGCGTTCCGTCGAAATAATTGAGCCCGTGCTCGTCTGTTGGGAAATGCGAGGGAACCCAGTCAAGGATTACGCCAATGCCCGCCTGATGCAGCTGATCAACCAGATACATAAAGTCCTGCGGCGTTCCAAAACGGCTCGACGGCGCATAATATCCCGTAATCTGGTATCCCCAGGAACCGTAAAACGGGTGTTCCATTATGGGCATAAACTCCACGTAGGTAAAGCCGTTGTCCTTTAAATAAGCAGGTAGCAAGGCCGCAATTTCGCGATAGGTCATGAACCGGTTACCCTCTTCGGGAACCCTTCGCCATGAACCCAGGTGCATTTCATAGGTAGATAAGGGCTTTTGAAGGATATGCGTTTTGCCGCGCTCCTTTGTCCAGGCGCTATCACCCCAGGTATAATCAAGCCCCCATACCATAGTGGCTGTTGCGGGCGGCGTTTCCCAATGAAAGGCATACGGGTCACCTTTTTCAACCTGATAACCGTTATGCGATTCGATATAATATTTATAATACTCGCCCTCTTTTACCTCCGGAATGAAGATCTCCCATATACCGGAATGATCCCACCTTACCTGCATGGGGCAGGCATTACGGTTCCAGCCGTTAAAGTTGCCGACAACAGAAACGTAACGGGCATTAGGCGCCCAAACTGCAAAATAGGTACCCTGCCTGCCGGAATGTTCCAATTGATGAGCGCCCAGTTTATTATATAAATGATAATGCTTACCGGCCTTAAAAAGCTCAATATCAAAATCAGAAAACAGGGAGAACCAGGGAATCACTTCCTCATTGTTATCAACTTTACCAGTTTTGCCTTCAGCCATATTACTGTATTAATGTACCTCTGCAGGTTGTTGTTCAGCTACGTTTTGTTGCTGCGCCGCAGATGCACGGGCGTCTTTCATAATAGCTTTTATACCTCTTATCGGCACAAGCACCCATGTTGGGCGATTGTTCAATTCGTAATTCAGTTCATAGATTGCTTTTTGCAGCAGGAAGGTTTGCATCAGTATCTTGAGGTCCTCCTTATCCTGCGGCACAAAATGCTCGCCCATCGTTGTTTCCAAATAGGCATGCATAAAATACCCGCTCATGTAATGATACCAAAGCTCTACATACGGCAGTAGCTTACCTATATCTTCGTCGCGGATCTGGTTATCTAACAACAGGCTGCCAAAGGCTGCATAATGCAGCGAGCGCACCATCCCGGCCACATCTCTAAGCGCCGAATGCTTTAACCGCCGCTCGCTATAGGTACGTGCGGGCTCACCCTCAAAATCAAGTATCAAAAAGTCCTTACCGGTAAACAATACCTGCCCCAGGTGATAGTCGCCATGGATGCGGATCTTGGTTACATCTATTTTACGGCTGTATACCGTTTTGAGCACCGTTAATATTTCCTCCTTCATGGCCAGCACCTCTTCCGCCTCCTGCCTTATATTATCCGGCAGTTTTTTGATGGACCGGCTGAGGCTTTGGAAAGCCACCCGCACCAGTGATTGCAATGAAGAGAACAAGGAACGCTGGTAGTGCAGCGAAAAGTCCTCCGGCTTAAACTCTGGTATATCCTTTCCCGAAGCCAGGGCAATGTGCATTTGCCCGGTACGTTTACCTAAAAGCCTGATCAGTTCGGCCATACTGCCGTCCATCAGTTCCTTGAGTTCCTCCGGCGAGTTCTCAAACATCACCGGATCATAAAGGGTACCGCGGCGTTCTACCGTTACGGTATGGCCATCTGTTTTGGATAAAATGCCTTCGTTGAAATTATTAAGCCTGTCGAGCACGTATTCCCAGCCGTCGCTATTACCCTTCACCATTTCCTGCATCATACCCAATACCATCACGTCTTTACCAAAACGCCATTCAATATCGCCAATGTAGGCAGGTATGTGCTTAAAGTGAGCCTCCCTGCTTAAAAACTTGGTAACCTCTACATCGGGGTTTACTGCGCGGTCAACCTTGCGGTAGATCTTCATGTAATAGGTATTATCGAAAGTAATGGAGGTATTGCTTTGCTCGGCGGATAACACCCTTGGCCGGGCTTTCGGATTTTCCATCACGTGCTGCTTCAATGCGCGGTTACCGCTAAATACCAGCTCACCATTGTTTTGGTCGATACTGTGATGGTTGGCCATGTTGGTAATAATAGCCTGCTGCAGGTCAAACCCATAGATGGCATCGTACAGCACGCCCTCCTGGCCACCCAGTTTCATCAGTGCAATAACCGACTGCGGACAATTGTCCTGCAGCTTAAAGGAGAACTGGCCCTTGCCAAAGGCAACCGGTAACTGGTACCACTCTGGCAAGCCCTGCTGGTAGGAAACCTGGATCAGCAAAAACACAACGCTGTTTTCTTCCAGCGGCACATTGGCGTAATCAATAATATGCATATGTTCTACGCCCCGGGCCTTCCCACCAAACCAGCGCAGCTTCATCATATATTCTGGCAAAATATTGTTCTCCAAGCGCTCCAACACCTCAGGTGTAACCAGGTCGCGCCAGCGTTGCAATTCGATAAGCTCCAGGCCATCGTGAACCTCCATCTCCGGATGTACCTTTTCCAACAGGAACACCTGGCACTCATAGGCGCCAAGGGTGAAGAAGTAAGGCACATCTTCCTTAATGGAAGGGAAACGATTGCGGCTGAAGATCTCCATCGGCACATAGCCTTTGTAGGCTTCCAGATCCAGTTCGGCGGCCTGGGCATAGCGCGAAAGATTGGCTACTACTAACAGCCTTTCCTCCTCATAACAACGGATATAGGATAGCACCTTGGCATTTTCGGAGTGGATAAACTTCATATCGCCCCGGCCAAAAGCCTTGTATTTTTTGCGGGTAGCGATGGCCCTTTTTGTCCACCACAACAATGAGGACGTGTTACGCGATTGCAGCTCCACATTAACTGACTCGTAATGATACTGCGGATCAAGAATAAGCGGCAGGTACAAGCGCTGCGGATTGGCCTCAGAGAAACCTGCATTACGCTCGCCGTCCCACTGCATGGGGGTTCGTACGCCGTCGCGGTCGCCGAGGTAGAAGTTATCGCCCATGCCTATCTCGTCACCATAATACAAAACCGGCGTACCAGGCAGGGTAAGCAGTAAGGAGTTGAGCAGTTCTATCTTCTTACGATTATTTTCCATCAGCGGCGCCAACCGGTGACGAATACCGAGGTTGATACGGGCCTTGGGGTCCTTTACATACACCCGGTACATATAGTCGCGCTCCTCATCGGTTACCATCTCCAGCGTCAGCTCATCATGGTTACGCAAAAAGATGGCCCATTGGCAGGTGTCTGGAATCGCAGGTGTCTGATCAAAAATATCGGTAATAGGGTACCGGTCCTCCATCTGGAGGGCCATAAACATCCGCGGCATTACGGGGAAGTGGTAGTTCATGTTGCACTCGTCGCCATTGCCAAAGTAAGCGGCAGAATCCTCGGGCCACATATTGGCTTCGGCCAGCATCAGGGTACCGGGGTGATGTTCATCAAGGTAAGCGCGCACCTTCTTCAGGAACTCGTGCGTTTCGGGCAGGTTCTCGCAGTTGGTGCCGTCCCGCTCATACAGATAAGGCACGGCATCCAGGCGGAAACCATCGACACCCATTTTACACCAGTATTCCAATACCTTGAATACTTCTTCCTGCACATGCGGACTATCATAATTTAAGTCCGGCTGGTGGTGGAAGAAACGGTGCCAGTAATATTGCTGGGCCACAGGGTCCCAGGTCCAGTTGGATGCTTCAAAATCCTGGAAAATGATGCGGGCATCCTTAAACTGTTTAGGATCGTCGGTCCATACATAATAATTTCTTTTATCAGAGCCCTTAGGCGCTTTACGTGCCCGCTGAAACCAGGGGTGCTGGTCTGACGTATGGTTGATAACCAGCTCGGTGATCACCCTTAGCCCACGCTTGTGCGCCTCTTTCAGAAATTGCTTAAACTGCTTAATATCTCCGTACGATGGATTGATATTATAGTAATCCATAATATCGTACCCGTCATCCCTTAACGGCGACGGATAAAAGGGCAGCAACCAGATTGCCGTGATACCCAGATCCTGCAGGTAATCCAGCTTTTCCATCAGGCCCTTAAAATCGCCTATACCATCACAATTGCCGTCACGGAATGCCTTTATGTGTAACTCATAAATAATGGCATCCTTGTACCAATGCAGTTTATCGTCCAAAATATTTGTTCCCTCAGGCATCTGTTTCTCCATTTTAGGTTAATGCTTCAACTAAAAAGATATGTGCCGGCATGGCGTATGGATTAAGCTCTACATAATTCCATTCGTTCTGCCAGCGATATTTACTTCCGCTCAGCAAATCGGCAACGCGGTAAGGCTCACCGGCCTTAACGCCTAACTTGTCAGGCGGAATTCTAACCATTGCGCCCTGGGTATTATAAACATCCAGGTTAACGGCAACAATTAGTTTATTATTGGTTTTGTGATCAGTCTTCACATAACAAATGATCCGACTGTTGGTTGTTTCGGCAAAATCTATATTCCAGGTACTTTGCAAAGCAGTGTTTTGCCGGCGTATGCGGTTTAGCCGGGTAATAATTTCACCCGTCCGGGTGTACTTGCGCCAGTCCCAATGTTTTAACTCGTATTTTTCGTTATCGGTATATTCCTCTTTACCGGGGTGCGGCTTATTAATATTGAATTCATAAACCGGTCCGTACAAGCCGTAGTTTGAAGAAAGCGTTCCGGCCAGCAGCAAGCGCATAATGTGGGCGTTCTCTCCATCATTGCTCAAAGCTTCCGGCAAAATATCAGGCGTATTGGGCCAAAAGTTGGGGCGGAAATAGTAGCGCATGTCCGTTTTGGTAAGCTCATTCATGTACTGCTCAATTTCCCATTTCTCGTTGCGCCAGGTAAAATAGGTGTATGATTGATTGAAACCGGCTTTAGCCAACCGCTCCATTACGCGCGGACGGGTAAAGGCTTCAGCCAGGAAAATAGTTTCTGGATGCTGTTTGCGTACTTCGCGGATCATCCATTCCCAAAAGCGGAGCGATTTGGTATGCGGGTTGTCAATGCGAAACACACTGATACCTGCATCGATCCAGTAATCTATTACGCTTTTAAGTTCCTTCCAAAGGTTTTCCCAATCGTTTGTCTCAAAATTAAAAGGCAGAATATCTTCGTATTTTTTGGGTGGATTCTCCGCATACTGAACAGTGCCATCCGGTCGCCATTTAAACCATTGCGGATGTTCCTTTACGTAGGGGTGATCGGGCGCACACTGGTAGGCAATGTCCATGGCTATTTCAATATCCAGCTTGCGCGCGGCTGCCACCAATTTCTTAAAATCAGCTAAGGTTCCAAGATCTGGATTGATGGCCTTGTGCCCGCCCTTTCGGTTACCGATTGCCCACGGCGAACCGGGTTCTCCAGGTTGAGAGGTGAGCGAATTATTTTTACCCTTACGGTTTTTTTCGCCTACCGGGTGGATGGGTGGAAAATAGAGTATATCAAACCCCATCTGCGCCACACGCGGCAGCAGGGCGAGAACGTCTTTAAAAGTACCATGCTTACCCTCTTCCGCAGCTGCAGAACGTGGAAACAACTCATACCAGGTGCTAAATCCGGCTCTCTTTCGTTCTACCTCAATCTTAAATATTTGTGGATAGGCCGTAATGAAGTCTTTCTGCCGGTAATAATACATGGTTTGATAGATGTCGTCGCTGAGTGCCAGCTCAACACCTGCCTCTGGCGAGGCCGGATTTTTGAATAGCTGTGTCCATTGCTGCAATTTTGCTTTAGCAGGGTCATCTGCCAGTGCCGCGGCATGTTCCAGCAATTCGGCACCAATCTTCAGTTCAATAAGAATATCCTGGCCGGCTTCAAACTTTTTCTTGAGGCCCTTTCGCCAGGTGGCAAAATGGTCTATCCAGCCAATCACCTCAAACTCATAAAAGCCGAGCTTATCGGCGGGCAATACGGCTTTCCAGTGGTCATTGATCACAAAACGCATCGGGATTTCGCGCCAATCGGTATCTGTATGATGTTTTACAAATACGCTTGCCGCAACTTCATCGTGCCCATCGCCAAAAATATCTGCAGTGATGGGAATATCATCATTGATGACTGTTTTCGCGGGGAAATGCCCGCCCTCCACAACGGGCGAAACATTGGTGATGATAACTCTTGCTTTACCGTTCGAATCGATCATTAACTATTCATTTTGTGCCAAGGTTATTGGCTGATCCTCCGCCGGCCCTGTCAATGCCGGGTCTAATTCAGTTCACGCTCTGTTTCTGCCTGGTATCTTCAGTAAAGCACAGTGCTAACAACCGTACCACTGAAGCCGGGGTTTAGAATAAACAACAAGTTAAACGGTGTGTTTGGACTGATCAGGAGAATCATGAATGATCAGTTGCGCTGCAATACCCAGCAATTCATCGCCGGAGAAAGCGCCCGGACCGTCAAATGTGAAATCTTTTTCACTCCTTACATCGATGGTACCTAAAAGGTTATCAACAGGAAAACTGTCCGGATCGGGGGTATCAGAATTTACTAATTCATCGTTAAGGTCGGCAGCATAAATTTTATAAGCGCCTTGCTTATCTTGTGGTACGATATTTAAACGGCGCTGGTCAGCCCCTATAGTAATTTGAAAAGTATCCATAACGGGTTGTCTCTATACTCTTGAAGTACAGGCCACAACCCGAAAAAGTTTTAAGTAAAAAGATAATTTTAGTTACGAAATGGTTAATTCACCCCTTAAATCTGTTTCCATTAACTCCTTAACACGCGCCGGATCATCAGACTGGCCCAGTACGTACATGGTTTTGGTGATTGCGGCCTCATAGGTCATATCATAACCGTTGGCTACACCAATATCTTTTAGCAGACGGCTGGTCTCATAACGGCCCAACTCTACCGTACCTACCTTACATTGCGATATGTCGACGATCAGCTTACCACTATCTACGGCGTTTTTAAGCATGTCCACAAACCATGGGTCGGTAGTGGTATTGCCGGCACCAAAGGTTTCCATCACGATACCTCTTACATCGGCACCTAGAATAGTTTCCACCACTTTAGGACTAATACCAGGATAGAGTTTAAGTACAGCAACATCACTAACCAGGTTTTTATGTACGATGAGATCATCGCTCTGCGGATGGCGAATGTCGTTCACGCTAAAACGCAGGTGCACACCAGACTCAGCCAGGATAGGATAGTTTGGCGAGCGGAAAGCCTCAAACTTAGATGAGTTATATTTAAAGGCCCTGTTGCCACGGAAAAGTTTATAATCAAAATAGATACAAACTTCAGGCACCCGGGAAAGATCATTCTTTTTAGCCTTTGCAATTTCAATGGCGGTCATTAGATTTTCCTTCGCATCTGTACGGATAGCGCTGATAGGCAGCTGGGAGCCCGTGAAGATCACCGGTTTGGCCAGGTTTTCCAGCATAAAGCTTAAAGCCGACGCAGTAAAGGCCATGGTATCAGAACCATGCAGGATCACAAAACCATCAACATCATGATAATGCCGCTCAATTAACCCGGCAATATCACTCCAGATCGATGGGTTCATGTTTGAGGAGTCGATGATCTCTTCAAAAGAATGCACCTTAATGCGACAGTTCAGACGCTCCAGTTCCGGAACGTTATCCATGATCTGCTCAAAATTTATCGGCCTCAGCACTTTAGTTTTTGGATCGCTCATCATACCTATGGTTCCCCCGGTATAAATGATCAGAATCTGGCACATGTATAATTGGTTGTATTAGGTTTATTTACAAAATCGGTTAAATTATATTCACACTCCAAATATTATCTTTGAATTTGCAGTGGTTATATCAGCAACAGCAGCTACGTCGGTCTGGTGCAGGTCCGCAACCTTTTGGGCTACATGGATCAGGTAAGAGCTCTCATTAGGCTTTCCCCTGAACGGTACAGGTGTAAGATACGGAGAATCTGTCTCTAAAACGATGTTTTTGAGGTCTATTTGCTCCACTACTTTATCCAAACCCGAGTTTTTATAAGTAACAACGCCCCCTATACCCAGGTAAAAGCCAAGCTCAATAACCTGACGTGCCTGCTCTACCGTGCCGGAAAAACAATGGAAAATGCCACGCAGCTTTTCGTCATTCTCTTCCAGCAATACCTTATATACTTCATCAAACGCATTGCGGCAATGGATCACTATGGGCAGATCAAGTTTTTTGGCCCAGGCAATTTGGGTGTGAAAAGCTTCGACCTGTTTATCCAAGGTGGTCTTGTCCCAGTAAAGGTCAATGCCGATCTCGCCGATAGCATAGATCTTATTACCCGCAATGGCATCTTCTATGTTCGCCAGCTCTTCCTCAAAGTTATCCTTTACATCGCAGGGATGCAGTCCCAGCATGGGATAACAAACATCAGGATAGGCGTGTACCAGATCAAAAACCAAGGGAATTGATGCCGAATCAACGTTAGGCAGAAACAACCTTTTTATATTGTTCTGGAAACAGCGGTCCATCATGGCATCCCGTTTAACCGGGTCTGTCTCATAGTAGAAATGGGTATGGGTATCCGTTAGCACCATGCTGCAAAAATAAAAAAGCCTTCTGGGGGCAGAAGGCTTTTTAACAATTATTAACTGGTTTTCTTTTTGACAGCTGTCTTATGAACCGTTTTTTTACGTACGGCTGATGATTTGGCCGGCGCGGGAGCCGCTTTGTGCGGGGCTCTATGCACTTTGACCAACTCGATGTCGAATACCAACGTACTGTATGGCGGAATATCATTTCCACCACCCTGTTCGCCATAAGCGAGTTTGGAAGGTATGATGAAAGTAGCCTTCGAACCTTCGGTCATCAGCAGCAGGCCTTCATCCCAACCCGGGATCACCTGGCCACTGCCTACTACAAATCTAAAAGGCTCATAAGTACGACCGGGTTGCTGTAAGCCGGCTTCTTTAGCTACACTCTCCACACTTGAGTCAAAAACGTGACCATTAAGGGTACGACCGGTGTAGTTTACCACCAATGTATCGCCAGCTACCGGCTTGCGGCCCTGTGGTACAAACTTAGTGAACGCATATTTGAGGCCAGATGGTGTGGTTTTAACCACCAGGTTGTTAGCAGTGATATATTTATTTGCTTCTGCTGTTTCTGAAGCCTTTAATTTCTCAATCGCAGCATTGCGCTCTGCAATGGCTTCATTTAAGCTTTGTACCTTTTCTATCTTAAAGGTAAAAACTACCGAACTATGAGCAGGTAAGTAAGGAGGTCTTTTATCTTCGTTACCTTTAAATACAGAATCAGTAGGCAGCCTTACAATTGCGCTATCCTTTGCGCCCAGCATTGGGAAAATTTCCAGCGGGTCGGCCACGTTTTTAGCGGGCTGAACCTGAACCTGTAATGGCTGGCCAGCACTATAGGTATTAAAAAGAACAGAATCACGTTCTGTTTTCTCCACCACGTTAAAGGTAACGATATCGCTCGGCTTAATTTTGGGGCCGGTACCTTTGGTAAAAATATGGTACTGAACGCCGTTGGCTGTCTTGTGCCAGGTTTCCTGTGCTTTTACCTTAACGGTAAATGCCGTGAGAACAAAGGCGTATAATAATGTCTTCTTCATAAATAAACAAAGAGGCTGTATCAAAAGTAAATGAACATTTCTTTGTGTTCCTTTCGCCTGTTCTGGGCTCTTCGTGATTAAGCACGAAGTACGCTAAAGCGTAAGAGCTACAGAGCGGGCTTACTTCTGATACAGCCTCGTAATTCTTTTAAATTATTTTTTTTGCTGTTGTTGCTGCTGTTGTCTTTGCTGCATTTGTTGTTGTAACTGCTGCATTAAAGCATTATTGTTTGGTTTTGGTGCGTTAGGGTCAGGGTGCACAATATCAACCACTTCAACATCAAATGTAAGCGGTGTATACGGACCAACAACTTGCATACCGCGTTCGCCGTAAGCCAGGTTTGACGGGATGATGAAGGTTGCCTTGCTACCTTTGTTCAATAACATTAAGCCCATATCCCAACCTTTGATCATTTGACCCATACCAACTGCTACACGAATTGGTTTGTAAGGGTTCATTGGGTTAAAGGTTTTATTTTGTTGAGCGATAGCCTTATTGTTGGTATCAAATACTTTACCATTAAGGAATTTACCTACGTAGTTTACTACAACAGTATCGCCTTTAGCCGGAACCGGACCGGTACCTTTGGTTGTAATGGTATAATACAAGCCAGAGTCGGTTTTGGTCAGGTTAAGTTTGTTATCGTCAATGTACTTTTTGATAGCCGCAGGTTCTGCTGCTTTACGTTTTTCGGCATCAGCTTTAAAGTAATCTTCAACTTTTGCGCTGAACACCTGGTCAGAAAGACCAGCCTTAGCAATTACTTTATTGATCTTGAATTCATAGATCACGTATTTGCCTTTGAAGCCTTGTGGCTTTGGCATGCCTTTTTTGAAGATAGAATCGGCGCTGATCTTAACAATAGCACTGTCACCTTCGCTTAACAAAGGCATAATAGCCATTGGGTCATTTTTCTGAGTGGTAGCAGGCATTGGGAACACGCTTGGTTTGCCGGCATCGTAGCTGCTGAACATTACTGAGTCGCCATCTGTTTTGGCTACTACGTTCACGCTTACAAAATCGCCTGCTTTAATGGTAGGTCCCGATTTATCTGTAACAATATCGTAAAGTACCCCGTCCTTCTTTTTAAAGCCACTGGTACAACCGGCAACCGTTGCCGCTGCCAGTGCCAAAAACATTAAGTTTTTCTTCATTGGTTCTCTTATTGGATTAATAGTGTTTTATACTCTGGTAATATACTCTTAAATTTATTAACTGCCTGCTCAAGGCTTTCTTCAGTATGTCCGCCCGCCGCATTGCGGTGCCCGCCGCCGTTAAAATACTTTTTACAAATGTCATTTGCCGGAAACTCGCCCTTTGAGCGTAGCGACAGTTTTACGCGGTCTGGCCGTTCAACTATAAAAGCCGCCAGCCTGATACCGGTTACCGATAAAGCATAATTCACTACACCTTCTGTATCGCCGGTCACGATGTGGTATTTCTCCAGCTCCGCGCGGGTTACCGTTATGATAGCAGTATTATATTCATGCAATACTTCGAGCTTTTCGCTAAGGCAATGGCCCAAAAACTTCAGTCTGTTTTCGGTAGCACTGTTATAAACAAGATCATGAATGCGCCAGTTAACCGCACCTGCATCAATAAGCTCGGCAACTATACGATGCACGTTTGAAGTAGTGTTGGGGAAACGGAACGAACCGGAATCTGTCATGATGCCGGTATAGAGGCATGTCGCCACATCCTGATCTACATAGTCTGCATGCCCAAGTTCATCAACAATTAGGCTATATACAAGCTGTGCTGTTGCACAGGCATTGATGTTCCAGTATCGGTAATCGTCAAAGTCCTCAGGGTCCAGGTGATGGTCGACCATCACTTTCACTGCGCCCGCGGCTCTAATCAGTTCGCCCATTTCATTGATGCGGTTCAACGCATTAAAATCAAGGCAAAAAATAATCTCGGCTTGTTCAATGTATTCTGCGGACAATGCTGTGTTCTCCGTATAGATCAGCACCTCGCCGTTACCCGGCATCCAGTGCAAAAATTCGGGATAATCAGTAGGCGTAATAACCTTAACATGGTGCCCAAGCTGAATCAGGTAGTTATACATGCCCAGCGAAGAGCCCAGTGCATCACCATCTGGCTTATGATGCGTAGTTATTACTACTTTCTTTGGCTGCGCTAAAAGTGCTGTAAGCGAGGCTATATCTAACATCAATTAAAAAAAAGAATTGCAAAGCTAAATAAATTAATCAAATACAAGTGATCTTTATTTCGGAGCAAACTCTTTTTGTTTCAGCATAAAACGCTACTTTTGCGGCAATTTTTGTTATCATAATGGAACCAAACAAAACTTTTACAATGATTAAGCCCGATGCTGTTGCCAACGGCCACATCGGTGCAATTTTAGACAAGATTATCGGCGCTGGTTTTAAAATCAAAGCCCTTAAATATACTGCTCTTTCTCCTGAGAAAGCAGGCGAATTTTACGCTGTACACAAAGAGCGTCCTTTTTATAAAGACCTTGTAGGCTTTATGTCATCAGGACCAATTGTGGCTGCTATCCTTGAAAAGGACAACGCCGTTGAAGATTTCCGTAAACTGATCGGCGCTACCGACCCTGCAAAAGCAGAACCTGGTACTATCCGTAACCTGTTTGCCAAATCAATTGATGCAAACGCAGTTCACGGATCAGACTCTGACGAGAATGCGCAGATCGAAGGCAACTTCTTCTTCTCTGCTTTCGAAAGATTTTAAGTAAGGGATTACCCTTCCATGAAAAATCCGGGTAAGAAATTACCCGGATTTTAATTTATTTCCGCTATATTTATCCCTCCAGGAGCATCAGCACATCTGGTATAACAATTGCGCTTTACCGGCAAATGAATCAAAAACTTGTTAAATACATTATTTATTACGTAGTGGTTGTCGGCCTCATCTTTGGCAGTATTGCCTTATTTAAGGCGCACCCCGAAGTACAGCTCGCCTTCTGGATACCGGGCGTAATGATCATTGTATACTCTGTGATTCGCGACGACTTTATGCGCCAGCGCCAAAGCCGGCACCACTAATTCCGCCAACTACAGAAAAACCACGTCTTCAATCAACACCGTACCCGCTTCTTCATTAACCTTCTGAATGATCTGCGAACGCATCATCATCAGTTCATTTTTAATCACCGACGATTCGAGACGCAGAAACAATTTCTTATCTCTCACAAAAAGCTCTTTAGTACGATTGGCAATATACTTACCCACCAGATCTGGCCATGATGCCACGATGCCGGTTTCGTCATACTTGCGCTTAAGCTTATAGACATTGAGCATCTGTTCAATGGCTTCTTTCAAGGTCTTATCATTAGCCTTCCGCATTAACCTGTCCCTCCTTTACTTCAAAAAGTTTAAAATCAATATTGATCTGGTTAAACACCTCTTTTACACGCCGCGCACTGGTGTCTGTAATAAACACTTGTCCAAAGTCATGGTTGGATACCATTTGCATTAACTGGGTTACCCGGAGCTCATCAAGCTTATCAAAAATATCATCAAGCAACAGTAGGGGCTTAAACCCTTTTTGCTGATACAGAAAAGTGTACTGCGCCAGTTTTAGTGCTATCAGGAACGATTTCTGCTGCCCCTGCGATCCAAACTTCTTCATCGGCATCTGATGAATGGTAAAAAGCAGATCATCCCGGTGAACTCCCATGGTGGTTCGCTCCAGTACTCTATCCTTCTCCGTACTTTTGATGAGCAGTGAAGCAAAATCCTCCCGCAGCAATTGCGACTCATAGCTCAGTTCCACCTGTTCGGCCTTTTCGCTTAGGAACAAATAGTGCTTGTTAAAGATAACCGTAAACTGCTCCATAAACTTCCGGCGCTTTTCAAAGATCCGGTTACCTGAGGCCACTAACTGCTCGTCCAATATTTCCAGTAACCCCGGATCATAGCGTCCGGTCTGACTGATGTTTTTCAGCAACGCATTCCTGTTATCAAGTATCTTATTATAGGTGATCAGCTCATCCAGGTAACGGTTATCTGTTTGCGAGATCACATTATCTATAAACCGCCGCCGCTCCTCACTACCTTCTATAATAATGCTCACATCATAAGGCGACACCATAACTAACGGAAACAAGCCGACATGGTCCGCCAAACGCGTGTATTCTTTTTTATTGCGTTTAAACTGTTTTTTCTGATTTCGCTTTACCCCGCAGGCTATCGTTTCACGCTGAGCATTCTTCTCGAACACGCCATTGATCATGAAAAAATCAGTGCCCTGTTTAATCTGCTGGCTGTCTATCGGATTAAAATAACTCTTGCAGAGGGAAAGATAATGAATAGCATCAAGCAGGTTGGTTTTACCGGCTCCGTTATTACCTGTAAAAGCATTTACACCGTCTATAAAAGAAAGTTCGGCCTCGGCGCAGTTCTTAAAATTGATAACGGATAGCTGTTGCAGATACATAACGAGAGGTCAAAGTTAGCAGGTTTTCCTATTAGTGCTCTTAACTATAATTATTTAACTTAAAAGGTATTGTATACCAAAATGAAAACCTTATTTTTGCACTCCTAATTTTAGAGTAAAAATGTCAAAAACCCAAGTGAGTACCAAGATCGAACATGAAAAAAAGGATTTTGGGCAGACAGGCAGTTTTGTTAAAGAAAACCAGAAGAGCTTAATATTTATTGGTGGCGCTATTGTAGTGCTCATCCTGTTTTATATTGCTTATCAAAAACTTTATCTGGCTCCGCGCGAAACACAGGCTAATGACCAAATGCACGTTGCACAGGATTACTGGAACAAAAAGGATTGGGACAAAGCTATAAAAGGCGATGCCAGCTATCCTGGTTTTGAAAGGATCATTAATGATTACAGCAATACCAAAGCTGCCAATCTTGCTTATTACTACCTTGGCGTAGCGTACCTTAACAAAGGTGAGTACCGTAAAGCTATTGACGACCTGACCAACTACCGGGGCGACGACTATATGGTAGCTGCTGAAGCTCTTGGATGTACCGGCGACGCTTACGTTGAACTGAAGGATTATGACAAGGCCGCTACCTACTTTAAAAAGGCTGCAGATAAAGCCAACAACAAGTTTTTATCTCCTTTTTACCTCAAAAAACTTGGCTTAGTTTACGAGGCGCAAAACGATTTTAAATCGGCAGACGACGCTTACAACAAAGTCAAAACCGAGTATCCTGAAAGCATGGAAGCTCAAAATATCGACGAATATATTTCCCGTGCTGAGGCAAAACAGCAATAACTTTTCCATATACTTGTTGTAATGGCAACCAGTTTAAAAAATTTATCAGACTTTTCTAACTCAAAAATACCCAATGCCAAACCCTACCGGTTTGGCATTGTTGTAGCTGAATGGAACGCAGAAATTACTAATGCGTTATATCAGGGTGCGTATCAAACGCTGATCAGCAATGGCGCTACTGAAGAAAATATACTTACCTATACCGTGCCAGGAAGTTTTGAATTAACGTCAGGCGCCGACTTGCTACTGAAGAACATGAACCTCGACGCGGTGATCTGCCTGGGATGTGTTATTCAGGGCGAAACAAGGCATTTCGATTTTATTTGCGATGCTGTTGCGCACGGGGTAAGCAATGTTGCCGTTAAGTACAGCAAGCCGGTTGTTTTTGGCGTGCTCACTACAGATAACCTCCAGCAGGCAATTGACAGGGCTGGCGGCAAACATGGTAACAAAGGCGACGAAGCCGCAGTTACCGCAATTAAGATGGCAGACTTTTTGCAACAAAATATTTAAGTTTTACGTAAAAGTTCAAAAATCTGATGAAAAAAATTTTATACATAAGCATTGTAGCTATCGTTTTAGCTACCGGCATCTCGTCATGCTCTAACAAGCTTTGCCCGGCCTATGGTACTTACCCAAGGCACGGCCGTTAAAACAGGCAATTGTCATAATGCGATCCTAATGAAACATATGACATTTTACGGCGTAAGCTGTTCTGAAACTATTACTATTTTTGATTTATGAACTGGATATCGTTGGAGTCGGCCAATCAATTAAATGACATTAAAGAACAGAACGGCTATAGTTTAATATTTAAACATAGCACACGTTGCTCCATCAGCATGATGGCAAAAAGAAGGTTTGAGCTGGATTGGGATAAGTTGCCTACAGACATCCCCCTGTATTTTCTCGATCTTATTAAGCACCGTGATCTTTCCAATAAAATCGCCCATGAGTTTCAGGTGCACCATGAGTCACCCCAAATACTGCTCATTAAAAACGGCGAATGCGTACTCGATCAATCTCATGGCAGTATTTCTGTGGATGATGCGCTGAGTGTGCTGGTGTAATTTTTAATTTCTGATTTCGGATTTGTTTTAAGGAAAGTTGTTAAAAAGGTTAAAGTGGTTCGCGCTACTTTCTTGATAGCAATGAATTCTTATTTCACTCATAAAATTTAAAACTATAAAAAGGCCAAATTAGCTGGCGATTGTCTGCTGACCTGGCCTTTTTTATTTTCACGGTAGAATGGGTTTCAAACCCATTTCTATGTTATTACATTTTTAGCGAACTCGCTGGACTCGACAACTATCAACTGCACCCGCTGATCCAGCCTCTCTATCTCTATAACTACGAGCCAACCTTTTAACAATTTAACAAACCAAGTACTTTAACCAATCTAACCTTTTTAACAACTCTAACTTCCTTAACCTCTCTAACCCTTTTTAACCAAATAATCAACCCTCTGTCAGGTTTTCCTGCACAAGTACAAGTATCACATTTTTAACTAAATTTGCTTTATGATTGATTTGCCGGTAATACCTGTAAGCCAGGCTCAGCGCAAGCCCGACTGGCTTCGTGTAAAACTTCCTGTGGGGAAAGAATATGCGCACGTACGCAATTTGGTTGATACGCATAAATTGCATACCATATGCGAGAGCGGCAATTGCCCAAATATGGGCGAGTGCTGGGGGGCCGGTACAGCCACGTTTATGATATTGGGCAATATCTGTACCCGATCATGCTCGTTTTGCGCGGTAGCAACAGGCCGGCCACATGCTGTCGATTTGGACGAACCTAGCCGTGTTGCCACTTCGGTAAAGCTGATGCAGGTAAAACATTGCGTAATTACCTCGGTAGACCGTGATGACCTGAAAGATGGCGGATCAATTATCTGGGCCGAAACCATTAATGCTATCCGCAGGGAGAGCCCTGAAACTACATTAGAAACCCTACTGCCCGACTTTAAAGGGATTTGGGAGAACCTCGAACGCGTATTGGCGGTAAGGCCGGAAGTAGTGTCGCACAACCTGGAAACCGTTCGCCGCCTTACCCGCGAAGTAAGGATACAGGCAAAATACGACCGCAGCCTGGAATGTTTGCGCCATATTTCCAACGCCGGATTAAGGACAAAATCTGGCATTATGCTTGGCCTCGGCGAAACAGAAGCAGATGTTGTGGAAGCCATGGAAGACCTTTTAAAGGCGGGTGTACACATCCTTACGCTGGGTCAATATTTGCAACCTACACGCAGCCACCACCCCGTAATAGACTGGATTCATCCGGATCAATTTAAACGATACAAACAAATTGGGGAGGAAATGGGTTTCAGGTACGTAGAAAGCGGACCACTGGTTCGTTCGTCGTATCATGCTGAAAAGCATTTATTTGAAATGTAAGCTGTCTATCTTATTTCAACCTATTGAGTAAAACAAACAAAATATCGCTTTCTGAAGAGGAACTTGTACTTGCCTTGCGGCGCAAAGAAAAAATTGCAGCCGAGGCATTGTATGATATGTACTCCGCTTCACTGTACGGCGTTATTTTACGAATTGTTAACGATGAAGCCGTTGCCGAAGATATTTTACAGGAAACCTTTGTAAAAATATGGCACTCCTTCGGCAGTTATAATACCGATAAAGGTCGTCTGTTTACATGGATGGTCAACATTGCCCGCAACCTATCTATAGACAAAATACGCTCCAAAGACTTTAAGAATCAAAGCAAAAACCAGGAGCTTGAAAACAACGTACTTTCCATTGACGAACAGCGGAATACGGTTTACCAGCCCGAGCTTTTGGGCATCAAGGAATTGGTGTCAACCCTAAAACCCGAGCAAAAGTCGATCCTTGATCTGATATATTTTAAAGGATACACCCATGTTGAGGCGGCAGAAGAGCTGGGTATTCCGCTTGGTACAATTAAGACCCGTTTAAGAATGGCAATCCTTCAGCTAAGGAAATATTTTAATTAAGGTAGTGGACGACGTTAACGCATATATTGAATCAGGGATACTTGAACTTTACGTTCTGGGCGATTTAAGTCCGGCCGAAAGGGAACAAGTTGAACGCATGGCAAAGCAGCATCCGACCGTCAAGGCCGAGCTGGAAAAAGTTGCCCATGCCCTTGAACATTATGCCGCCGAACATGCCGTTACTCCTCCCTCCAAGGCCCGTACGCTTGTACTGAATAGTTTGGTCACCAATCTAGGCGACGACCGCATTTTTACCAAAGGCCGCTTTGGAAACGGTGAAAAGATTATTGAAGAACCGCCGACGCAAAACACATCGATATACAAATATGCTTTTGCAGCCTGCCTTGCACTACTTATTTTAAGTATTATAGCACTTGCATCGGTTTACAACAAGCTGCAGCAATCTAACGTACAACTGCTCACGCTGCAAACCCAAAACCAGCGGTATAGCAGCAGGGTAAGCCTGCTCAATAATGAGATACAGGTTTTCCGCGACCCTTCGTTTAAGGTGATTCAGCTACAGGGCACGGTTAAAACACCTTCTTGCAGGCTGGTAGTGGTTTGGAATCCCTCAAAGAAAAAAGTAATGATCGATATGGCCAACATGCACCTGCCTGCAACAGATGCACAGCATCAGTATCAGCTTTGGGCCATTGTAAATAGTAAGCCTGTTGACCTCGGCGTATTTGATGCAAAATCAGATACTACTGACATGAAATTGATGAAACCAGTGGACGGTGCAGAGGCGTTTGCCGTAACTATAGAACCCAAAGGTGGCAGCGCATTTCCTACCCTCGATCAGATGATTGTTCAGGGCAAAATTTAAAAAGTCTGACTTAGATCATATAACTTCCTTCGTCTCTTTTAGTAACCTTTTCAAAACTATTACCCATTTCATTTTGTTATAGCCTATAACTTGTTGCATTATTTGTAAAAAACATTAGCCGGGAACGATACCGATTGACTGTAATTTACGATCGCGTTAACAGAATATTAAATCTACCAATTTAATATATATTATTTTTTTTTTTATGTAACGAATGCGATCTTAGTAACGTCTTATAGCAGTATTTCGTTCTTTATAAGGTCAGTTAATAATTAAAGCGGTTGTCAGGAATACTAAGCAGCCGCTTTTTTTATGCCAGTAATCGTGCCATGGTAACCGGCAATTGCTCAGCGAGTTTGCCCGGCATCAATGTCATCATCCTATTTGGCAGAGCCAGTTCATCTCCCGCTTTTCCATGGATATACACCCCCGCTAAACACGCCTCCTCAGCACTATATTTTTGAGCGAGCAAAGCCGTAATTATTCCCGTTAGCGCATCGCCCATTCCACCTGTAGCCATAGCAGCATTGCTTGTTGAATTGAAGTATAGCCGCCCCTGTGGTGTAGCCGTAACGGTATAATCATTTTTAAGCACAATGTAGATGTTACAGTCACGCGCCTTATTTAGCGCGGTTTGTAACCGCTGCCACCAGTTATCATGATCGCCAAAGAGACGGTCAAACTCTTTCATGTGCGGCGTAAGGATGCTTCCGGCAGGAACCTGCCTCCACAGCTCGCGGTGCATTGACAGGAGATTAAGACCGTCTGCATCTATTACCATCGGTTTGCCGTAGCTTGTTAAAATATCGGTAAACAGTCCCAAGGCATTTTCGTCTTTCCCCAAGCCGGGGCCAATACCGATAGCGGTAAACTTTTCGTATTCAATTTCCGGCGTATTGTTACCTTGTCTTATTACAGCCATCAGCTCGGGCATGTAGCTATTTAATGCAGTCAGGCCGCTCTCGGGTACGCAGGCTGTGGTTAAGCCAGCACCCGCATATGCACAGGAAGCAGCGCAAATAAGTGCAGCACCCATCGTTTTAGCTTGTCCGGCAACAACAAGCGCATGCCCGTAAGTGCCCTTATTACTAAAGCGCTGCCGTGGCCTGAGTATCTTCCGGATATCCTTTTCATCTACGTACTGAAAAACCGAACCCAACGAGTTAATATATTCCTCATCCAAACCGATATTAACCACTTTACAGCTTTTAATATATGGTCCCGACTCTGGCAGCAGATAATTTATCTTGGGTTGCTGGAAGGTGATCAGCAGATCGGCTTTAATAATCGTACTGTTCTTGTCAAATTCGCCCTCTGTAGGCATGCCGGTAGGTACATCCACAGCTACGACCGTTTTTTCGAGGCTGTTAATATGCCTTGCCAGACGCTCAAAGTCGCCCGCAAGCGGCTTATTGAGCCCAGTCCCCAATAGGGCGTCAATAATGATATGGCTATCCTCCGGCGGAAAGCCCTCGCCCGGCCTGATCTCTACCCAAGGCACCTCACTCTCCTGAATGCGACTGAAATTGGTGTTAAAATCGCCGCTGTTCTTGTCTGTAAAACGGGCAATCTTTACGTTAATCTGCTGATAGCCATGCAAAAATAGCATTCTTGCTATAGCCAATCCGTCGCCACCGTTATTGCCTGTGCCACAGTATACGGAGATAGCCACGTCCCTGTCGGCAAAGCTATTGACGAACCAGCCTGTAAATGCTTTGGCGGCTCGTTCCATCAGATCAACAGAGGCAATCGGCTCGTTTTCTATGGTGTGGGCATCAGCTTTGCGAAGCTGATCAGCGGTTAATAGGGAAAGCATATCTGTTAAAGTTTAAATGGTAAAATTTGTTTTAACGGCATCGGTAGGTTTCAAATTTAGTAGACTGAGGGAGCAAGGTCAATATCGAGCCCTGCTTACTGATCCAAATTTGACAAAATCAATGAGTTAATTAAACTAACCATTATCTTTGCGCCATAAAAACTGCCCCTTATTGAAAACTAAATTCTACTTCCTAAATCTTCTTTTAATTTTTGTTGCGGCACATTGCTTCGCGCAAAAAGACAGCAGCACAACAGCGCCTAAACCGATAAGCGCCGTAATGGACTCATCCAAACAGAAAGACCTTATTGATATTATTGAAAGGATCATCGACGCCAAGGCATCGCCTGATGATCGGAAAGTTGCGCGTAAGCTCAGCTTTTCCGTAGTGCCTTCAGTAAGTTACTCCTTGACCACCGGTTTTCAAGCCGATCTAACAGGTAACGTTGGTTTCTACACCACGCCTTCCCACAAGGAAAATTATTCTGAAATTACCGGTGATCTCACTATCGACACCAAAAAACAAAAAATGGGGGTTTTTAGGTCAGAAGTTTGGTTTGCTGACAACGAATATAAACTTGTTACCGACACCCGTTTTGAGCGTTACCCCGAAGACACCTATGGGCTGGGCACCTTCAGCACCATGAACGATGCCAACCACCTCGACTTCAATTACGTGCGTAGCTACGTTACTTTATACAAGAAAATATCCGGCGATTTTTATGGCGGCGCGGGCTATGACCTGGACTACCATTATGGCATCACACAAAGCGGAACTAGCAACGGGACCGTGTCTGACTTTACGCGCTATGGGTATGCAACAAAATCGGTATCATCAGGCATTAACGTTGGCTTACTTTTCGATAACCGGCGAAATCCTATTAACCCCTTAGATGGATCCTACGCTAATGTAGTGTTTCGCGAAAATCCTACCTTTATGGGCAGCAGCGCCAACTGGCAGTCGTTGCAATTTGACCTGAGGAAATATATCCGCGTGTCGGACTCGAATAATAATATCCTTGCCTTATGGAGCCTGCTATGGTTCACCCATGGCAACGTGCCTTACCTCGACTTACCTGGCACAGGCTTAGATATGTTCAACAATAGCGGCAGAGGATATATTCAAGGCCGCTTTCTTGGACGCAATATGCTTTACCTGGAGAGTGAATACCGTTTTGGCATAACCAGCAATGGTTTGCTGGGCGCAGTGGTATTTGCTAATGCGCAAAGCGTGTCAGAATATCCATCGGATGAGTTTAAAAAGATTGCTCCCGCGCTGGGAACCGGTTTGCGTATAAAAATGAACAAGCACTCCAACACTAATATTTGTATTGATTACGCGGTGGGTATTAACAACTCCAATGGATTCTTCCTTAACCTTGGGGAAATCTTTTAAGCATCAAAACACTGTGTAAAGAAAGGTCAGTAGTATACAAACTGCTGACCTTTTTTATTTTAGTAACATAAATAGCTATCTTCACGCTACACATTTATAACCAAATTATTTCAACCATGAAAACAAAAACAATGTTAAAAGCTATGTTCTTTTCAGTAATGGGCATTTTGATGTTTCTACAATTAAAAGCCCAAAACCCGCCATTAAGTCCGGCAGAAACTGCAACCGGAAAAATAGGCCAGGCTAATGTTACCATTGACTACAGCAGCCCGGGCGTTAAAGGCCGTAAAATTTGGGGCGAACTTGTTCCCTACGGCAAACCCTGGAGAGCAGGCGCCAATAAAGCCACTATTTTAACAACAGATAAGGATCTGACCGTAGAAGGACACAAACTCCCGGCCGGCAAATACAGCGTGTTCATTACTCCGGCCGAAAATGGCGAATGGGGCGTTATCTTTAACTCAGAAACCGGCCAATGGGGTATTAAGCGTACCGGCGAAGCCAACTTTGATCCAACTAAGAACGTAATTGAGATAAAGGTAAAACCTAAAATGGTAAATAGCCTTACCGAGCGTTTAACCTACAATATTACTGGCAGCGGAATTGAAATGCATTGGGAGCATCAATTGCTTTTCCTGCACGCCAGATCATAATTTTGAATTCATAGAACAAGAAAAGCTGCTCTTCAAAAGGCAGCTTTTCTTGTTTTATGATACTTAATCCAAAATGATCTATTTTACTTTGATATTCATCTCCTTAGCCAGGAACCGCCCCGTAAAGCTTTCTTTTACCTTGCATAAGCCTTCCGGTGCACCCTGATAAAGAATCTGGCCACCACCGGAGCCACCTTCGGGGCCAAGGTCAATCACATGATCCACAACCTTAATTACATCCAGGTTATGCTCAATTACCAGTACGGTGTTGCCTTTATCAACTAACTGTTGCAACACACCCAGCAATACGTTAATGTCTTCAAAATGCAGCCCTGTTGTGGGTTCATCCAAGATGTAAAAGGTATTGCCTGTGTCTTTCTTAGAAAGCTCGGTCGCCAGTTTTACCCGTTGCGCCTCGCCGCCTGATAAGGTTGTAGATGCCTGGCCAAGCGTTATATAACCCAGGCCTACATCAAGCAATGTTTTTACCTTACGGTAGATGGATGGAATATGTTCAAAAAACGGTACGGCGTCCTCAATACTCATGTCCAGCACATCACTGATCGACTTACCTCGATAACGTACTTCCAAGGTTTCGCGGTTGTAGCGTTTGCCGCCACATTCTTCACAAGGCACTTGCACATCAGGCAAAAAGTTCATTTCAATAACCTTCATGCCGCCGCCCTGACAGGTTTCGCAGCGACCGCCTTTCACATTGAAGGAGAACCGCCCAGGCTTATACCCCCTGATCTTTGATTCGGGCAACTGAACGTAGAGGTTACGGATGTCTGAAAAAACGCCCGTATAGGTAGCAGGATTTGAACGGGGCGTACGACCGATAGGCGTTTGATCAATCTCGATCACCTTATCAATGTTTTCCAGCCCCTCTATTTTTTTATAAGGGAGTGGATGTTTCTTGGCTCTGAAGAAATGGTGATTAAGGATAGGATACAAGGTCTCGGTAATGAGACTCGACTTGCCGCTTCCGGAAACACCGGTAATACCAATGAGTTTACCCAGCGGAAAAGTTACCGATACATTTTTAAGATTGTGCCCCGTGGCGTTTTTAAGCACCAGTGTTTTTCCATTTCCCTCGCGTCTTTTTTGCGGAATGGCTATTTCGCGCCCACCATTGAGGTAAGAGGTGGTTAGCGTGTGAGCAGCCATCAGTTCCTTAGGCGTACCTTGCGCCACTACGGTACCCCCATGCACGCCGGCAGCAGGCCCCATGTCAATTACGTAATCCGCCTCGAGAATCATGTCTTTATCATGTTCCACTACCAAAACGGTGTTGCCCAGATCCCGTAGGTTTTTGAGTGCATTAATGAGGCGGTCGTTATCGCGTTGGTGCAGACCGATAGATGGCTCATCCAGGATGTACATTACATTCATCAGTTGCGACCCAATCTGCGTAGCCAGCCTGATCCGCTGCGCCTCACCGCCCGAAAGGGTTTTGGCAGTGCGGTCAAGCGTGAGGTAGCTTAGCCCTACATCCAGCAGGAAGCCGATACGGGCGCGTATCTCTTTCAGGATTTCCTTTGCAATAACATTCTGCCTTTCACTAAGCCGTTCTTCCAGTCCTACAAACCACTCCTGCAGGCTGCGAATATCCATGCAGGCCAGCTCAAAAATATTTTTCTGATCTACCTTAAAGTTCAGTGATTCCTTTTTTAAACGGGCACCACCGCATTCCGGACAGGTTTTCAAGATCCGGAAGCTTTCCATATCATCAGATATTTCATCGCCCCGGCGCTCCTGCTGCTCTTCCAGCATGCGGATAATACCGTCAAAAGTGATCTGGTAGTTCTGGACGTTCCACTTATTATAGTCTACGGCTACGGTGATCATCTCTTGCGTACCGTTCAAAATAATATCCAGCTTTTCGCGCGGTATTTTCTCCACCGGCACCGACAGTGAAAAATCATATTTTTTGCCCAGCGCCTTAAGCACCTGAAATATCCAGGTTTCGCGATATTCGCCAAGTGGGGCAAGTCCGCCGTTGATAATACTCAGTTTAGGGTTAGGAATTACCGATGCTTCATCAATCTCAAAAATATACCCCAGGCCGCTGCATTTTTCACATGCGCCGTAAGGCGAGTTAAATGAAAATGTGTTGGGCTGCGGCTCATCATAAGAAATACCGGATATCGGATCCATCAGGTATTTACTGAAGTAAGAGACCTTATTATCCCGGTCAGCAATACGGATAATGCCTTTGGCTATTTTGAGTGCTGCCTGAACAGAATTATAGAGCCTCTTGCTATCAGCTTCAGTAATTACCAGACGGTCTACCACAATATCAATATCATGGATCTTATACCGGTCCAACTGCATTTTAGGCTGAACATCGGTAATTGTACCGTCTACAAAAACTTTTAGATAGCCTTGCTTACGGATCTGCTCGAACAACTCGCGGTAGTGCCCCTTACGGCCCTTAACTACGGGCGCCAGGATATTTACCGGCTCATCCTTAAACTTTTCCATAATGGCGCGCAGAATCTGGTCTTCAGACATGCGTTCCATCTTCTCGCCTGTTACGTAAGAATAAGCTTCGCCGGCCCTTGCGTAAAGCAGACGCATAAAGTCATAGATCTCCGTAATGGTGCCAACGGTTGATCTCGGGTTCTTGCTGGTTGTTTTTTGCTCGATGGCAATTACCGGACTCAGGCCCGATATTTTATCTACATCCGGCCGCTCCATACCGCCCATAAACTGGCGCGAATAGGCCGAAAAGGTTTCCATATACCGGCGCTGACCTTCGGCATAAATAGTATCAAATGCCAGCGAAGATTTTCCACTGCCGCTCAAACCGGTAACTACTACCAGCTGATTACGCGGAAACGAAACATCTATATTTTTTAAATTATGTACCCGGGCCCCATACACCTCAACATCGCTTTGCTCGCCCAGATCAACAGGTTTTGTATTCATATATGTGTTTTCGGATTGAATATAACTCTACTAAATCGGCTAAGTTTCACCCGAACGTAAATAGTTAAAAAAGAGCCGCAAATATACAAAAAAAGGCCGGCTCACCCAAGGTAAGCCGGCCTCATTTGCTCCGTATAAAAAAGGCTTTTAGTCGTTCAAAGCCAATAATTCATCAGGCTTTAAGAAACTGCCTGTGTAAACATTTTTGTACCCATGTTGCTTAGGGCGTGTAATAATCGCCTTCATGGCAACAATTTTGTAGAGGTACGAACTGGTTTCGCGGTTAAGGTGCATCTGGTAATAATCGCCTTTATTGTGGCGATTGATGGCCCTTGCTACCCGAGGCGAGCCTGCGTTGTAAGCGGCTGCTGCCAGCGTCCAGCTGTTAAACTTTGCATACAGTTCTTTGATGTACCTGCATGCCGCAATGGTAGACTTACGAACGCTCAACCGGTCGTCCCGGTTAGAATTCACTTTTAAACCATAATCGCGGGCGGTTTGCGGCATAAATTGCCACGGACCTGCGGCGCCTCTGCGCGATACGCCTGCATCCAAACCTGATTCAACTAGAGGGATGTATTTAAAATCGTCTGGAATTCCGTAAGCCCTTAAGATTGGCTCGATAATTGGGAATAATTTGCTGGCTTTAAAATGCAAAACGGATGAACCGATATGGCTGTAATTATGCCGCCAGATAGATAACCGGGCTTTACGTTTTACTTTAGGGTTATTAACCGGAAGCGACTCATCTGCGAAGGATAATTCATCACCGCCGAAGGGTCCCGGAGAAGCCAGAAATTTAGAAAGTTGATTAACTTTTGCTGCCCGTTCTCGCGTCGTTGCAACGCTTGGCGAAAACGTTGAGATGACAACCAGCACCAACATTACGGAGCACGTAATTAAGTGTTTTTTGTTCATTCAGTTTGTATTAAAGTTAACAATAGGTAAAATGCGGTTCCAAAAGTAATACTTACAGAGCAGAATATCAAATACTTAGATAACACTTAGTGTGAAGCACATGTGGAAAAAAAATTAAAACAATGCGTTTCCGTGTAGCAAATACACTTTTGCGTAACAAAAAAATGTTAAAAATAAATTTTAAAAATGTACCTTTGTACCCCTCGCTGAGAAAGCGTTAAACAAAAAAATATGGCATTTAAAAAACCTGGGAACAGTCGCGACGACAAGCCCCGCAAGTCGCCAAACAGACAATCAGGAAGCGATAAAAACGCCGGCAAATCACCTTCATTTTCCAGACCATCCGGCAGCCGGTTCAAAAATTCTGACAACGATAATACATCCCGACGCAAATTTACTGACAAGGAAGAGAAAGGAGACCGCCGGGACGGAAGAACCAGTCAGTCCGATCGTCCTGCTAAAAAAAGCTACGCTTCTGGTGAGAAGAAAAGCTACTCCTCCGGCGAAAGGAAAAGCTATTCTCCAGGTGAGAAAAAGAGTTTCTCTTCCGGTGAAAGAAAAAGCTATTCTTCCGGTGAAAGGAAAAGTTACAGCCCTGGTGATAAGAAAAGCTTCTCCTCCGGTGAAGGAAAAAGTTACTCATCAGGTGAAAGAAAAAGCTACTCCTCTGGCGAAAGAAAAAGCTACAGCCCTGGTGATAAAAAAAGCTTCTCTTCGGGCGAACGCAAAAGCTATTCTTCCGGAGAAAGAAAAAATTACTCTTCTGGCGACAGGAAAGGCTACTCTTCAGGCGAAAGAAAGAATAGATTTAATGCTGATGAAGGCTCAAACCGCAGCTACGGAGAGAGACCAGCCAACCGTGGATTCAGAAACAACGGTGAAGATGACAGAAGGCCGGCTAAGAGACCGGAAAAGGTTTTAAGATCGAGAAAACAGGCCACTGAAGAGACTGAGGATGACGGCCTCATCAGACTTAACCGTTATATCTCCAATGCCGGTATCTGCTCCAGGCGAAAAGCCGACGAGTTGATTGTGGCCGGCGTAGTTACCGTAAATGGGGAAGTAATTTCTGAACTGGGCCATAAGGTTGACCCAATGAAAGACGTGATTCGCTATAATGGCGAAACCCTTAAACGGGAAAAAATGGTATATGTGCTTTTGAATAAACCCAAAGATTACATTACCACTACTGATGATCCGCAGGAGCGCCGCACGGTGATGCAATTGGTTGAAAAGGCCAGCAAAGAACGGATCTATCCGATAGGACGCCTTGACCGTAATACCACAGGATTATTACTCCTGACCAATGACGGTGACCTGGCCGATAAGCTTTCGCATCCGCGTAACAATATATTAAAGCTTTACCAGGTTGAATTGAATAAAAGCCTAACACAGGGCGACTTAAACAAGATCATGTTCGGCATTGAGCTGGAAGACGGTTTCATTAAGCCAGACATGGTAACCTATGTGCAAGGTGGCACTAAAAGAGAAGTTGGCATACAAATTCACAGCGGGCGCAACCGCATTGTAAGGCGCATCTTCGAGCACCTGGGTTACGAGGTTGTAAAACTGGACAGAACAGTTTATGCCAACTTAACCAAAAAAGATTTGCCCCGCGGCCGCTGGCGCTATCTTGACGAAAAAGAACTTGGACAACTAAAAGGCATGGTTAAATAAATTAAACGCTCTGAAATTTTTCAGGGCGTTTTTTATTTAGGATTACTAACTTGCACCGTTAACCTATCAGTAATCCGCAAAATGAAAAAGATTTTACTGGCTGTAGCATTGCTTCTGCCTCTCCTTTCTAATGCCCAGCATAAATCCACCAAAACACCCAAAACATATGATCTTATTATCGGTACCTATACCAATGGCACCAGCAAGGGTATCTATGTTTATCGTTTCTATGTTGATAATGGCCGGCTGGCATATTTAAATCAGGTAGACGATGTTAGCAATCCATCGTACCTCACCGTTTCTGATAATCATAAATTTGTTTACGCGGTAAATGAGGACCCCAAGGTAATTGGTGGTGTAAGCTCCTTTACTTTTGATGCTGCCAGCGGCAAACTCACACCGATTAACAGACAATCTTCTGAAGGTACTGACCCGTGCTACATTTCTGTCGACAAAGCGCTAAAACATGCCTTTGTAGCCAATTACTCTGGCGGAAGCTTAACCGTGCTACCTATCAATAAAGACGGCTCATTGGGTAAACCCGTTCAGAACATTGCGGACGAGGGCCATGGCGTAAACCCCGACCGGCAGGAAAAGCCGCACGTGCACACAGCTGTTTTATCACCCGATGAAAAATATCTCCTTTATACAGATTTAGGTACAGATAAATTAAATATCTGCCGCTACCATCCTTCAGAGGCACAACCTCTTCAAAAAATCAATGAAGATGCCGTATCGGTTAAAGGCGGCGATGGTCCACGACACCTCGATTTTTCCCCGGATCACAAATATCTTTACCTCGTTACCGAATTGGGCGCTAAAATATATGAGTACCAATACAAGGGCGGCAAATTAAAAGAGGTGCAGTCGGTAACCATGATTCCTGACGGATTTACCGGTACGGTAGGCGCTGCCGACATTCATGTTTCTGCCGATGGTCGCTTCCTGTATGCCAGCAATCGCGGCGATGCCAATGAGCTTGTTGCGTACTCCATTAATCCAGAAAATGGCAATCTCACCTTTTTGCAACGTATTTCAACAGAGGGCAGAACGCCGCGCAACTTTGTAATTGATCCAAGCGGCAAGTTCTTACTGGTAGCTAATCAAAATTCGGATAGCGTTATTGTTTACCGCATTGATCAGGCAACCGGCAAATTAATGCCGACCGGCGCCAGGCTACAGATAGGGAACCCGGTTTGTCTCAAATTTGCGCCTGCCGAATAGCAGCTTTGTTATTATTGATTGTTACATTAGTGACGGAAGAACCACTTCCGTCACTAATGTATGCTTAAGTTCTCCCTTATTGACACAAAGATCCGGCGTTTGCTCGGCACTATTGGAGTCCTTTCCCTTGTCCTTATCATTGTATTTACCCTTTCCGCTTTCCCCCACATTATTGAGCATTATTATGCTGAAGGGTTTTTTATTTATGTGAGCCGTACGCTCCATTTTATTTTTAACCTTATCCCCTTCAGCTTTGGTGATGTATTGTATATCGTTACTATCGGCTACTTAATTTACGCGTTGATTATGGCCGTCCGCATGGCATTTAAACGGTTGTTCAAGTTGCTCGGACTTTTCATACTCAGATTTTTAATTGGCATCCAGGCGGCCATCCTTATTTTCTATCTTTTTTGGGGGTTAAATTATTACCGGCCGTCAGCGATACAACTCCTCGATCTAAGAGATACCACGTATACCCTTCAGGATCTGCAATCTGTAACGCAGTTGCTTATTGACAGTGCAAATAAAACTCGCGCAGCATTAAACCTTTCCGATTTAAGTCAGTCGAACCGTATGATTTTCCACAATGGAGTTAATGCCATTAAAAATCTTTCAACCAATTACGCCGTGCTTCGCAGTTATTCGCCTAAAGTAAAATCTTCGCTAATCAGCCCACTGCTTAATTACATGGGTACATCCGGCTATTACAATCCTTTTACATCCGAAGCGCAGCTCAACTACGAGATGCCAGTATTTGACCGCCCATTTACGGCCTGCCACGAGATGTCGCACCAAATGGGGTTCGGCCGGGAAGACGAAGCCAACTTTATCGGCTTCATCGCCGGCATTCATTCCAACGAACGATTGTTAAAGTATTCTGCCTATTACGCTGCTATGGAAGAGTTTCTGCAACACCTTCACCGCCGGGACAGCCTGAGCTACAAGAGCCTGAAGCTACAGATTTCGCCGGCAGTTAAAGCAGACCTAAAAGCAGATGTGACTTACTGGATGAAATACGCCGGCAGTATAGGCATGTATACGAGTACATTTTATGATCAGTTCCTGAAGGCCAATAATCAGCCCGCCGGATTAAAAACCTATAATCGAATGATTATTTTAACCATGGCGTATTATGAGAAGCTAAAACCGGAAAATGCGAAATAATAGTTGCAATAAACCAGAACGACTACAAAGATCAATGAGGTATTTTTTTACTTTTGCAGAACCTAACCTTAACACTTGCTGGAGGGGGAGATAAAATAGTTAATGAGTACGAATGTGACCGCTGTGGAGGAGCAGCCAATAATACTGGAACAAATACCTCTCAATTCAGCAACAAACAAACAAACAAAAACAAACTATCATTTCGTGGACCTTATTCGGTTTCTATCAATGATGGGTATTGTATGGGCGCATATCAATGTTAGTGATATGTTGTCCACTGAAAACCTTAAGACAACAGATCATAGCTTCGCGGTGATTCTATTTATGCAGTTCTGGAAATTCGGAGTTATCTGTTTCTTTATTATTTCTGGATTTTTACTGGCAGACACAGACCGATTAAACAATACTAAAATATATTACCAAAAAAGAGTAAAAACACTGCTAAAGCCCTATACTATAGCTTTATCTATTTTCCTTATTCTTGACTTATTAATTCATCCCTTCTTTGAAAAAACAACTTTAACTGGGCATTTTATTTTGAATAAGCTTTATTTACTATTAACTCAAAGCGCGTTTTGGTTTGTACCTAATTATATCATCGCATTATCTACTATCTTATTATTTCGGAAATATGTTCCTTCTATAAAATTCGGGGTAACATTATTAGCGATAACTTTAGTATATTCTGTTTTAACCGTTTATACTTCCCAATATCAAGCTTCCCATACTACAGCATTTTTAGGGTTTGTTTTTTATCTATGGCTCGGGGTGTATTTCAATAAAAACAAAATATTGGATAAAATAAAAAGCATGAGATCAGCAGTATTAATTTTAACCGCAATTTCTCTTTTTATCTTGTCCTCAATCGAGAGCTTTTTTCTTTTCCGGTTAAACCTGAGCTTTTTTAGCATCTTGAGAATAGGCAATCAATTATATTCATTATCTATTTTTGCCTTGCTAGTAAACCTGTCTTCAAAAATTCCCCCGTTTAAGTTTTTTAATCCAAGAAAAGAGACTTATGGCATTTATTTATACCATTGCTTCTTCGTTATAGTGCCCAAAAGGTTTTACACGCTATTGCATATAAAACTTCCCTATAATCATACATTTGAATGTATGGGTCATGCTATAATATGGTTTGCTATTTGCTATTTAGGTACCACTATATTAGTTAAAACCCTGAATCACTTTAAATTAGGCTACCTACCTTCCTAACGTTTATTTAATATCAATAATTCAAAATTTTTCTAAACAGTGAGTTGTTCATGAATGCCTGATAAATAATCTTATGACCGGCATTGTTTAAATGGATCCCATCGCCGTAAGAATATTGAGGCAATATTTGATAGCCATCTGAGCTTAACTTGCTAAAATAACTATTTGTTGAATCATGATACCTGTTTAACAGGCTGTCATTTAGATATTTAAGCCTATTTCTTAAATTAACCTCAGCCAAATTGCGCGGTTGCGTCCCCGTGAGAACAAAAGGTATTGATTTTTTACTAATTGTCTTGGTGATAATATAGAAATTGTCCAGAAACTCCTGATCACTATATCCGTTTGCAACATCATTAGATGGTAAATTTATAAGCACGAGAGCGGGTTTCAATTGCAGTGCCTTGGTAACATTGGCATTTGTATCGGGAAGCGGTCTGCCAGCTGTGTGGTAGCCGCTCGGCAACGTTTGATACGTCGTATATCCCGGCACAGCCAGGTTAATAACTTTAATTTTTTTTCCGTCCGCTTTAATTCTCGCTTTCAATCGCCCAACCCAACTAGAGTCAAAAGTTGAAGCCCCCCAACCTGCAGCAGTTGATGATCCCAATACAACTACGATCTTTTGGGCTGTATCGGCCGTTGACGAGACCGGCTTGAGTCCGGCTTTTTGACAGGAGACAGTACAAAATAATCCACTTATAACAAGTGGAATTAGGAATTGGTTTAGTTTCATCTCAATTAGGGTCTTTTCAAATATACAATAACATTTCAGTTACAAAACAATAAACAGTAAATTATACAGTTAATAAAAACGGCTTTGTTACAAGCTGATTGGCAGCCACTTATAAAAGAACAGTAAACTATTTAGATAAGTTTCACCTTACTATTATTTCGTTTGTTATTCTTCGCGGTATTTTTTAACAAATTGATACCTTAGGGGTAAAATGTCTGCAAAAACCATAAAAAAAATACGGCCGCTCCAACTGGTAGTTATCATCTTTTTTACCGTATCCGGTGGTCCTTATGGTTTAGAGTCATTGTTAAGCTATGCCGGGCAGCACGGCGCATTATTGCTTCTTTTAATCACTCCCCTCTTGTGGGATGTGCCTGCTATACTGGCCGTGTCAGAATTAAACAGCATGATGCCTATTGAAGGCGGCTATTATCAATGGGTAAAAAATGCGCTGGGTAGCAGGTGGGGTTTTTATGAAGGTTGGTGGACCTGGCTTTACACTTTTATCGACCTGGCCATTTATCCCGTAATGTTTGTACAATATGCGGCATTCTTTTTTCCTGATATTAATAATTACAAGGAGGCTATCTGCCTTGTTATTGTGTGGGCATCGGCCTTTTTAAATATTTCCGGAATTGTACAGGTGGGCCGCACGGCACTGATTTTAAGCGCGGCGGTGTTGGGGCCGTTCCTGGTACTTCTTGTTGCCGCTATATTTCACCATACTTTTAGAACGCCCCTGCCTTCGCCCTCTATTAGTCATATACCATTTCCCTCGCTCGGACTGGCCCTCTATACCGTAATGTGGAACTGCCTGGGCTGGGACAGTGTGACTACCTACGCCGGTGAGGTTGAGAATCCGGTCAAATCTTATCTTATTTCTGTAGCATCAGCCTTTGTGCTTGTTATCGGCGTTTATTTCGTGGTGATCCTGATTGCCCAGCAATCCGGAATTAATGCTACCAAACTGAGTGATCAGCGTTTTCCGGTACTTGGCGAATTTATTGGCGGCCACTGGCTGGGCGCTTTGATAGCCTTTGGCGGCATGGCGAGCGCACTTGGTATTTATACTGCCGTATTATTATCCATCTCCAGGATACCTAAGGTAATGGCTGATGATAAATTGCTTCCCCGTAAACTGCACCAACTTCATCCACGTTTCGGTACGCCGTATTTATCCATTATTATCTGCTCCCTGGTGGTGAGTGTGCTGGTACTCCTGTCGTTTGATGAACTTTTGGTTATTGATGTCACTGTATACGGCGCCGGTTTGTTTTTAGAGTATATCTCCCTGATCTGGCTTCGTATGCGCGATCCTGATGTCCACCGCCCGTTCAAGATCCCTTTAAATAACGCCGGTCTTTGCCTGCTTTTTCTCATTCCTATCGCTGTTTATGCCGTCGCCTTGTGCGGCATGTTCAGCTCAACCGGCATAGCCTTGTTGCCTGCTTTGTTTGCCATAGGCATATTACTCACTGCGGAAGTAATATGGCAGATCATCAAGCGAACAAGGCCTGTATCCGATTAACACAGATATTACAAACCGGAGGTGTTCCTGATAGTTAATATCAGTAATTTTGCAACTCAATTGTATCGCTATGTTTATAGAAAAATTTAAGCGGCTGTCTGTAGCTGTCGCCATATTATGCGCATTTTCTTCATTTTTATCGTTAAACGCAACGGCTCAAAGTACCACTGATAAAGCCGTAGAAATTGTAGTTACGCCTTATAAAACCACCATGGTTGCCAATGGGAAGGACGAAGCCTTGTTGAAAATCACGGCTGTGGACAAAAACGGCAAGGTTGTGCCAACTGCCAATAACGAGGTAACGTTTATTATTAAAGGTAAGTCAGCTCGGATCAAAAATATCAAAAGCGGCCCCGGGAACATTACCGGTGCTGTAGACGACAGTACCTGGCGCGCGCCTCTGCACAATGGCGTGGCTGATGTTTACCTCGTTACCACTACCGTTAAAGGCAATATTAAGTTTGAGGCGAAGGCTGAAGGATTATATACGGGTTCTACAGATATCGACATGGTGAAGCCAGGTTCGATTCATCCTGTTACCAAGGTAAATTATGTACCGAAGGCCGTAAAAGGTAAAATATTGGGTGCCGACATCTCCTTTTTGCCCGAGCTTGAGGACAAGGGAATTAAGTTCTCTGTAAACGGGAAAGAGGAAGACGCGATAAAGATCCTGAAAGACCATGGCTTTAATTATATCAGGATGCGCATCTTCAATGAACCGGCAAATCCTAAAGGTTACTCGCCCGGCAAAGGCTTTTGCGATCTGGCCCATACCCTCGTAATGGCTAAACGCGTTAAGGCAGCGGGATTGAAATTTTTACTCGATTTTCATTACAGCGACTACTGGGCCGATCCGGGCCAGCAAAACAAACCTGCTGCCTGGGTGGGCGAGGATTTTCCAAGCATGAAGAAATCGCTTCATGATTTTACTGTAAAAGTAATGACCGCTTTGAAAGATCAGGGTACTACGCCAGATATGGTTCAGGTAGGCAATGAAATCAATCACGGCATGGACTGGCCCGAAGGACATATTAACAACCTTGACAGCCTTGCTCAGCTCATTTACGCCGGTGTAACTGCAGTTAAAGAAGTTAGCCCTTCAACAGCTATTATGCTTCATATTGCCCTGGGTGGCCAGAATGCAGAATCGCGCTTCTTTCTGGATAACATGGTAGCCCGCAAAGTTCCCTTTGATGTGATCGGCTTGTCTTACTATCCTAAATGGCACGGTACAATAGCCGATTTGAAGAACAACATGGCCGATCTGGCTCGCAGATATAATCGTCAGATAATGGTTGCAGAGTATACGCAACTGAAAACTGAGGTAAACGATGTGGCCTTCAACATACCTAACGGCAAAAGCCTTGGCACTTTTATCTGGGAACCGCTAAATACCTGGGAAGCCATTTTTGACAAAACCGGCAAGGCTAACAGTTATCTCGACGTTTACCCCGAAATCGCTAAGAAGTACAACATTCATTAATCGGTCTTTTGTGCCTTTAATTTATTCATACATCAATTAAAGGCACAAAGGCTTTCGTAACCTAATCCCCCTTCTCAAATCCTCCTATTATCATCCTTCAGCACGCCAATTAAAACCCATTAGCCTGTTTCATAGTTATAGTAATGTTAATCCATTTACTATGAGATCAATATGGAAAGGGTCAATCGGGTTTGGCCTTGTTAATATTCCTATCAAACTATATTCCGCCGTGCAGAGCAGCTCCATCGATCTGGATATGCTGGATGAACGCGACCACGCACGCATTCGCTTTCAGCGTGTTAATGAAAACACACGTAAAGAAGTTCCCTACGACAAAATTGTACGTGCCTATAAATATAACGACGATTACGTGGTGCTTGACGACGAAGACTTTGCCGCTGCCAGCCCCGAAAAAAGCCGCATTATAGAAATTGAAAGCTTTGTTGACATTAAGGATGTAAACCCGATGTATTATGAAACATCCTACTACGCTGAGCCTGATGCCCAGAACAGCAAAGCCTACGCCTTGTTGCTTAACGTACTCAAAACTTCGGGTAAAGCCGGCGTGGGCCGTTTTGTGTTACGCAGCAGCGAAAGCCTTTGCATTATCCATCCCATAAAAAACTGCCTCGTAGTTACCCGTATCCGCTTTGCCCAGGAGATCCGTGCTATGGACGAATTAAAACTACCCGATGAGACCAAGCTGGGCAAAAAAGAATTGGATATGGGTATGGCACTGATCAAAGAGTACACGGAGAAGTTTGACGTCTCCAAATTTAAAAACGAGTACACCAACGAACTCATGAAGATTATTGAAGCTAAGGCCAAAGGCAAATCGCCCAAAATTAAAAAGCTCAAGATTGCCAAAACCAGCAGCGATGACCTTTATGATCAGCTGATGGCCAGCTTAAACGCAAGAAAAGGAGCATAACATGGGGCTGAAAGAATACGAGAAGAAACGCGATTTTAAAAAAACATCTGAACCTACAGGCGGAAAAAGCACCGGTAAAAAATTAGCTTTTGTGGTGCAACGACACCATGCATCGCACCTGCACTATGATTTTAGACTGGAACTGGATGGTGTACTGAAAAGCTGGGCAGTGCCCAAAGGCCCTTCGATGAATCCGGACGACAAGCGACTGGCAATGATGGTTGAAGATCACCCCTATGATTACCGCACTTTTGAAGGCATTATACCTCAGGGCGAGTATGGTGGCGGAATTGTTATTGTTTGGGACGAGGGCACTTATGAATCGTTAGCCGAATCAAGAGCAGACGATGTAAAGGCTTTGCATCAGGGCCTGCATTCAGGAAATTTAAAGTTCAGATTAAATGGCAATATCCTAAAGGGTGAATTTGCACTGGTCAAATTACATACCGACGAAAAATCTTGGCTGCTGATTAAGCATCGGGATGAGTTTGCTGTAGATACGCCTTACAACAGCGAAGATTTTGTTGCCGACAATATTAAAGAACTGCTCAATAACAAAGGTGCGAAAGTAAGCAAACTACCGAAACACAAATCGGCTGCTAACATAGCACATAAATCTACTCCGAAAGAGAAAGGCAGTAAAAGGCAGCCCGATGATACTCCAGTGAGCAATGAAGCCGAAGATGATAGCGACGATTCGGCACCCCGCTCAAACAAAGCTTATACGCCAATGATGGCTAAGCTGGAATCGAAACTGTTTGAGGATGACGACTGGCTATATGAGCGTAAGCTGGATGGCTACCGCGCCATAGGCTACACCGGCAAAAAGGCGAAGCTGATCTCCCGTAACGGCATAGACTTCGGCAACAAATACGAGCAAGTGCTGGATGACCTGAAACAGATTTCGACAGATGCGATACTCGACGGCGAACTGGTATTGGAAGATGATAAGGGTAACTCCCGCTTCCAGGATATTCAGAACTATGCGAGTACAAAAAGCAAGCTTCATTTAAAGTATTATGTATTTGATCTCCTTAACCTAAACGGGCATGATCTGCGTAACCTGGAACTGATTAAGCGGAAGGAATTGCTGCAGGCTTTTGTGGCTCAACTCCCTAAAGATACTTCTATCTTCTACAATGGCCATGAGCAGGGCAAGGGGAAAAAGCTGATGGAACGGGCCAAAAAAGAAGCATGGGAAGGCATTATTGGTAAAGACAGCCATAGTACCTACGAGAGCGGCCGCCGGAGCGACAGATGGTTGAAATTTAAGCTACAGAACTCGCAGGAAGCCATTATTTGCGGTTTTAGTGAACCGCAGGGTGGCAGGCACCATTTGGGGTCGCTGATATTGGGGATGAACGAAGGCGACCACATTCGCTATATAGGCAATTGCGGAACGGGCTTTAATGATACCACCTTGAAAGAGGTGTATGAAAAGCTGAAACCGCTGATAACGGATGAAAAGCCGTTTAAAGAAAAACCACACCAGCGCACAAAGATTACCTGGGTTAAGCCCGAGCTGATCTGTGAAGTATACTATAGCGAATGGACCGGCGACAAGCATTTGCGCCACCCGGTATTTAAAGGTCTAAGAGAAGACAAGGATGTAAAGAACGTGATTATGGAAACTCCGGAAAAACAACTGGCCCATGAGGAAACATTGGTCTACGGCGAGATAAAATTTAAAGCATCACACTTAAATAAAGTATTCTGGAAACAGGAGGGCATTACCAAAGGAGAGCTAATTCACTACTATCGCGATATGTCGTCATATATACTCCCGTTCCTTAAAGATAAGCCGTTATCCATGCGACGGCAGCCCAATGGCATAGATGATCCCGGCTTTTTCCAGAAAGACGTAGGCGACGCTCATTTACCATCGTGGATACAAACCAAGCCGCTATACTCTGAAAGCAATAGTAAAGACATCAACTTTATTATCGCCAATGACGAGGCCACCTTGCTTTACGTTGTAAACCTGGGCTCGATTGAAATTAATCCATGGCTCAGTCCTTATCAAACGCCAGACAATCCCGATTTTGTGGTCATCGACATAGATCCCCATGATGTCCCTTTTTCGCAAACGATAGAAGCCGCACTGGTTACCAAGGCCGTTTTCGATCAAATGGGATTAGATGTGTATATCAAAACTTCGGGCTCGAAGGGGCTGCATATCTACTGCTATCTAGGCGGACAATATGATTATGATTTTGTGAAGATGTTTGCCGAATATGTGGCGCATCTGGTTCACAGCCAACTGCCAGCAACCACCAGCATTGAACGCAGTCCGGCCAAACGGCCCAACAAAATTTACATCGACTTTTTGCAGAACCGTCGCGGGCAAACTATTGCGGCTCCTTACTCGGTAAGGCCCAAACCCGGCGCTACGGTTTCTACACCCATATATTGGGATGAGGTCAATAAAAACCTTAAGCTTTCTGACTATACAATGGATACGGTTAGAGAACGGGTGAAAAGCATCGAAGACCCATGGAAAAACCTGAAGTCAAAAAAAGCCGACCTTAAAAAAGCCTTGGAGAAACTGCAAGGGGAAGGCAAGCCGTAATTCAACTTTAGAACAGATTTATTACACAATAATTAAAACCGACTTCATCCAGACGTGTTCTTTAAAGAGTAAATTATAAAGCTAAAACTATGGCAACAACAAAATCAAAGGAGACCGAAAAATCACAGTCTGCTGACCAGTCAGCTTTACAGGAACTATTTTTGGACGAATTAAAAGATATTTACTGGGCCGAGCAGCATTTAACCAAAGCGCTGACTAAAATGGCTAAAAATTGCACGTCTGATGATTTGCGCAGTGCATTGGAAAACCATATGCAGGAAACCGAAAACCAGATCACCCGATTGGAACGCGTTTTCGAGTCAATTGGTAAAAAGGCATCTGCCAAAAAATGTGAGGCCATGGAAGGCCTGATTAAAGAAGGCGAAGAAATAATGAAGGATACCGATAAAGGCACCCTCACCCGTGATGCAGGTATTATTTCTGCCGCCCAAAAAGCCGAGCATTACGAAATTGCGTCTTATGGCACACTCAGAACGCTGGCCAATACTTTAGGATACAGTGAAGCTGCAGAGCTGCTTGATTCTACGCTGGCCGAAGAAAAGAAAGCCGACGAATTATTAACCCAACTGGCTGAAGGATCTATCAACCAAATGGCCAAAAATGAGGAAGCTTAATTTGATTAAGTCCCAAAAAAAGAACAGGTTCACTCATGTGGAACCTGTTCTTTTTTATGTAGACCAGCTATTATTTCATGCTTTTCTGAATAGCGGTAATTGAATCAAGATGTGTTTGCAGTACTGGCAAAGTTTTGGTAGCAAAAGCCTTAATATCGGGATCTTTAGCGTCTTTAATGGCATCCTGGAACTTCTTTACGTCCTTTTTATGGTCACTAACCATATCATCAACATAATCCTTATCAAAATCCTTAGCTGATTTTTTACTCAGGTCATTGATGGTTTTTTGTTCGTCGGGTCCGCAGGTTTTAGGCAGCGTAATATTTTTAACTTTAGCAAGGGACATCAACTCCTCATTGGCTTTGGAGTGGTCCATCACCATCATTTCGGCAAATTTCTTAACGCGTGGATTAGTTGCTTTCTGCTCGGCAATTTTACCTAATTCTACTTCTGCCATACCACCATTAGCGGCTTCAACAGCAAACTTCGCATCATCGGTATTTGTAGCGAGTGTGTTGGCATGAGTAGACGTGTCTTTGGATTTATTAACGCTGTCAGCCTTGGCAACGCTGTTGTGTTGGGTGTTATTGCAGGCTGCAAAGGCGCAGGCTGCAAGTGCGATCGCACAAATGGATCCTAAATTTTTCATAGTGAACGTTTTAAGTATTAAATGATGTTACTTAACAAGCTGATCTCCAAAAATGTTTCAACGAGCTACTGCTTAAAAAAGCCTGGGGCCAAAGCTTTGTTTGTTGTGTTGCGGCAAAGTTTTATTATTTTTGCGCACACTAAATTGACCACACAATGAACTTTCCGGCAGAACTGAAATACACTAAAGACCACGAATGGATTCGTGTTGAAGGCAACGAAGCCTATATAGGAATTACCGATTTTGCGCAACGCGAGCTGGGTGATATTGTTTATATCGATATTCCGTCTGTAGGTAGCGAAGTAAACAAAGAAGAAGTATTTGGCACTGTTGAAGCTGTTAAAACAGTTTCTGACTTGTTTATGCCGGTAACTGCTACCGTGAGCGAAGTTAATGCCCTATTGGATAGCCAGCCAGAACTGGTAAATACAGATCCTTACGGCGACGGCTGGATGGTTAAAGTAACGCTTGCTGATGCGGCAGAAGCTAATGGATTACTTTCGGCAGAAGATTATCAAAAATTGATCGGCGCTTAATGACGACATTTTTAAAATACCAGAGGCTCACTATTTTGTGGGCCTTGTTTGTTTTAATTATGTGCCTTATGCCGATGGGTAACATCGGCGAGTCGTCCCTATTTTTCCCCGGCTTTGACAAGTTGGTACACTGCGGCTTTTTCTTCGTATTTGTAGTGTTTGCAGAAAACGGCCTCATCAGGCAGAACAAGAATTTTGTGTATACCAGAGTGCTCATTACAGCCGTTATTGCTATAATTTTTGGCGGCGCTATTGAACTGCTGCAGCAATATGTATTTATCTGGCGCGATGGCGACTGGGCGGACCTCTTTGCAGACACGGTTGGCGTCGGTATGGCAACATTCAGCATAATGGTAACGTATACAGCTATTAATCATGGTAAAAGTTAAATATATCTTCGTGTTGCTGGTGTTGGTGGTGCTGGGCTTTACTTCATGCGGCATCTTTCACAAATGTAATTGCCCTCATTTTGGCTATAATACGGCACATCCTTCAAAATCCGCTGTAATAAAGGGTTAGGGCTAAAAATGCAATTGTCATATTTTTTTAAAACCTCTTTCAATTTGTAGTGTTCTTATTTGGATTTAATTTAAATAAGCGTACATTTGTTCCAGTTCAAATAGAAAACATGAGGCTTTCACAACTTGAAGTAGGCGAAAAGGGTATAGTAAAAGAATTTACTGATCTTGAAATGTCGGTAAAGCTTATGGAAATGGGGTGCTTACCTGGTGAAGAAATCAGAGTTGCACGGGTTGCTCCGCTCGGAGACCCAATTGCTATCCACGTATCCGGTTACCAGCTAAGTTTACGTAAAAGAGAAGCTTCTACTATTATTTTGCAGTAGTTTAGGAAGTTGGAAGCGGATATCAGAGTTGCATTAGTAGGAAATCCAAACACCGGAAAATCAACACTCTTTAATGTTTTAACCGGGCTTAATCAAAAAATAGGAAATTTTCCGGGAGTTACCGTTGATAAAAAAACAGGTTATTGCTCCCTGCCTGATGGCCGGAAAGCTGAAGTTATTGATTTACCCGGAACCTACAGCCTCTACCCCAAAAGCCGCGATGAATCAATTGTATTTTCTGTATTAGCCGACAAGGCGAGCGAGCTTACACCCGATCTGGTTGTCGTAGTTATTGACGCCTCTAATTTAAAGCGGAACCTGCTGCTTTACACCCAGGTTGCCGATCTAAAGATCCCTGTTATTGTTGCACTCAATATGATGGATATGGCCCACAAAAGGGGAATATCTATTGATATTGATGGTTTGGCCAAAAGGCTTGGTGTTCCGATAGTACCCATCTCTGCCCGTAAAGTGGATGGGATCGACCAGCTTAAAACCACCATTTCTTACGCCAACAAAATTGCGCTACAGGAAGCTACCATCGATGTTGAATCCATTGCGCCGCAACTTATTGAGCACATTGGCCGCGAGATGGAGCTTGATAACCCCTATTTTGCCCTACAACTTGCGCATCAGCATGAAACACTGAAATTCCTATCTGCCACGCAAAGCGACCGCATTGAGCAGCTGGAAAAAAAGTATTCCTTTCATCCCCAAAAAGCTCAGGCTACCGAAACTATTGCCCGCTATACCTTCATTAATAAGCTGCTTCACGAAACGGTAAAGAAACACCATGCCGCACATGATGATCCGTGGAGTAATAAGATTGACAAGGTTCTTACACATAGGGTGTTTGGATTTATTATATTCTTTGGCATTCTGCTCTTTATGTTCCAGGCCATTTTTGCCTGGTCGGCATACCCTATGGAGCTCATCGAAAACTTTTTTGTTTGGGCACAGAGCTCGCTTCACCATACCCTTCCGGCAGGGCCGCTTACCAACCTTCTGGTAGATGGCGTTATTGCAGGCTTGAGCGGCGTAATGGTCTTTATCCCTCAAATTGCTATTCTCTTTGCCTTTATATCTATTCTGGAAGATACCGGCTATATGGCCAGGGTAACTTTTATGATGGATAAGATTATGCGCAAAGTGGGTCTTAGCGGCAAATCTGTAGTGCCGTTGATAGGCGGCTTTGCTTGCGCCGTACCTTCTATTATGAGTACGCGCACCATCGAAAACTGGAAGGACCGGATGATTACCATCCTGGTTACTCCGCTGGTTACCTGCTCTGCCCGCTTGCCTGTCTATACCCTGCTTATTGCATTGGTGGTTCCCAGCCGCAACGTTTGGTGGATATTTAACCTCCAGGGATTGGCGCTTACGGCGATGTACCTTTTTAGCTTGTTTTCGGCTATTACTGTAGCCCTGGTTATGAAGTATCTGTTGAAAGCCCGCGAACGCGGCTACTTTATCATGGAACTTCCGGTTTACCGTATGCCACGCTGGAACAACGTGTTCCTGGCGATGGTTGAACGTGCCAAAACCTTTGTACTGGAAGCCGGCAAGGTAATCATTGCCGTATCGGTGATCTTGTGGGTACTAGCCTCATACGGCCCGGGCAATCGTTTTGATCAGATCGACCAGAAATACCACCAGCCAGAATATGTTAGAAGCATAAAGCCTGATGACCTTAACCGTATCATCGCTTCAGAAAAACTCGAGAACTCTTATGCCGGTGTAATGGGCCATGTGATTGAACCGGTAATTAAACCATTGGGCTTCGACTGGAAGATCGGCATTGCACTGATCACCTCATTTGCCGCCCGCGAAGTTTTTGTAGGTACCATGGCTACCATTTACAGCGTTGACGGCAATGCTGAGCAGATGACTACGGTACAGCAGAAAATGCATGATGCCAAAGATCCTGCCACCGGCAAACCTGTATTTACCTTTGCGGTAGCGTTTTCACTGATGATGTTTTACGCCTTTGCTATGCAATGCGCCAGCACTATGGCCATTGTTTACCGCGAAACCAAAAGCTGGAAATGGCCCGCCATTCAGTTCGGCTATATGACCGGCCTTGCTTATATCATCAGCTTCATCACCTTCCAGCTGTTAAAGTAAAATTTGTTTCGCCTACTGTTAAAAACTATCTTTGGGTAAGAGGTAATTTTGGATAAAGTAAAAATTTTAGAGAAATACCTTCCACCTGCAGCAGCTCCCCTGATTGGCCGTTGGATAGATTATTTTAAGTGCGAATTTAAGATTTCGAGGAACCGTAACTCTAAGTTTGGCGACTACCGGCCGCCACATGCGGGTAAGGGCCACCGTATTTCGGTAAACTATGATCTTAACCCCTATGCCTTTCTGGTAACCACCGTTCATGAATTTGCCCACCTGCATACCTGGAACGAGCATAAGTTTAAAGCCAAGCCACACGGCACAGAATGGAAAAACAATTTTAAAAGAATGATGCAGCCGTTTTTCGAGCAACATATTTTTCCGGCTGATATTAAACATGCGATTATAAGTTACCTAGATAACCCTGCTGCATCCAGCTGTTCAGATCTGAACTTATACCGCACCCTCCGAAAATATGATGCGCCTAAAGGAGATGTAATCGCCGTGGAACGACTGCCACTGAATGCCCTGTTCAGGCTTAAAGATGGCCGCGTTTTCCGTAAGGGCGAACAATTACGCAAGCGCTTTAAGTGCGTTGAGGTTGCAACGCACAGGATATATCTTTTTAACCCCGTAGCCGAGGTTGAACTTATTGATGATTAAGCTTAAGATTAATAGTTAAACAACTGGTCCATCATCGCCTCAAGGCGGCTGTTGGCCAAAAACTGGCTTTCCAGTTCAGCGTTCATTGGTACAGGAGTATCCAGGCTTGCGCAACGCATTACAGGTGCATCCAGGTAACCAAAGCAGCGTTCGCCAATGTGGGCCGCTATCTCTGCACCAAAACCACCGGTAAGCGTATCTTCATGCAACACCATTGCACGTCCCGTCTTTTTAACACTCGCTTCTACCAACTCTTTATCCCACGGCAGTAAACTTCTCAGATCTACAATTTCTACATTCGTCTCCGGATGGCTGGCCGCATACTCTAATGCCCAGTGAACGCCGAGGCCATACGTAATGATGGTGGCATCGGCCCCTTCTCTTACCACATTGGCCTTGCCAATTTCAATTACATAGTCCCCTTCAGAGACTTCGCCACTGATATTGCGGTACAAATATTTGTGTTCAAAATAAATAACCGGGTTGGGATCCTCAAACGCGGCTAACAGCAGGCCTTTGGCATCATAAGGTGTGGCAGGATAAACTACCTTTAAACCAGGGGTTTTAACAAACCAGGCTTCATTAGTTTGCGAATGGAACGGTCCCGCATTTGTCCCGGCGCCGGCCGGCATCCGCACCACTACGTCCACGTTTTGCCCCCAGCGGTAATGCATCTTAGCCATGTTATTAATGATCTGGTTAAAACCGCATGTTACAAAATCAGCAAACTGCATTTCAACCATCGCCTTAAAACCATTAATGGATAGGCCAACAGCAGTCCCAGCAATCGCTGACTCACACAAAGGCGTATTGCGTACCCGGTCCTTACCAAACTCATCAACAAAACCTTCGGTGATCTTAAATACGCCGCCGTATTCGGCAATGTCCTGCCCCATCAATACCAGTTCAGGATATCTACGCATAGCCTGTCTCAGGCCGTCGCTTATGGCATCAATATATCGCTTACCACTTGTTGTGCCAGCTACATGCCCTGTACTGTAAACATGTTTGCGATATACGTCGGCCAGCTCAGCCTGTTCGTTTGCAACAAGATCAGCCTCGTTTAGTCCTTTTTCAACCTCCGATTCCAGCAGCGGTGTCAGCTCCTCCTTAATAAAGGGGATCCACTCGGGTCGGAGTATAAACTCATCAATGAGGTATTTTTCATAAACTGCCAGCGGATCTTTTTCTTTCCACTCCTCAATTAAATCCTGCGGCACATATTTGGTTCCGGATGCTTCTTCATGGCCGCGGGTTCTAAAGGTAGTGCACTCTATTAACACCGGTCGCGGCTTTTCGCGTATCTCTTTAGCTACTTCGCTAATGGTATAATAAACGTCGAGTATGTTATTGCCGTCTATCTTTATGCCTTCAATACCGTAGCCACGCGCCTTATCAATCAGGTTATCACAGCGATATTGCTCATGAGTGGGCGTAGATAGCGCGTAACCATTATTCTCAATTAAAAAAATAACAGGCAGATCCCAAACAGCCGCTACGTTAACCGCTTCATGGAAATCACCTTCGCTGGTTGCACCTTCACCGGTAAATACCAATGTGGCTTTATTTTCTTTGCGCAATTTGTCTGCAAGTGCAATACCGTCGGCCAGCGCCATTTGGGGGCCGAGATGCGAGATCATCCCAATGATCTTTTTCTCCTGTGTACCGAAATGAAAAGAGCGATCCCGGCCATGTGTGAACCCACCCGGTTTACCCTGCCATTGTGCAATGAGTTTGGAGAGTGGCACATTGCGTACCGTAAAAACACCGAGGTTTCGATGAGTAGGTAAGATATATTCATCAGCCTGCATAGCAAGCGCAGCACCAACGGAAATAGCTTCCTGCCCTATGCCTGAGAACCATTTATTTATACGTCCCTGTCTTAGCAAAATCAACATTTTTTCTTCGATCATGCGCGGCCACAACAAGGTTTTATATAAATTTAGCAGCGTATTATTGCTTAGGTTCTTACGGTCAAAAATCATACAGTTAAACATACGAAGTTTTTAAAACTTTGCTATGTTTGGCTTAACTAAATTGTAAAATTTTGAAAGGTTTAACATTTATTTTAGGATTATTTATAAGTGCGGGAGCATTTGCACAGTCGGCCACAGATGAGTTCCTGCTTCCTGAAAATTTCTTTGCCGAGAAGGGCCAGGCAGAAACCGTGCATCTTTTTAACGGAGAAGGGCTAAAACCGGGCGGAGAAGTTAAATTTCATGCCGCTGCAGTTACTAAACTAACCTTATATCACGGGAGTAAAGATGTCAATCTTAAACCCACAAGTAAAGATGGGGAGCCGCCTCTACTTAATTATCCAACGGCTGAGGGACTGAGCCTTTTACAATTGGACGAGAGCCAGCAAGTAAAAGATTACGACCGCGATGACTACGTTCAGCAGCTTAATGAGCAGGGTCAGGACAAAATTGCGCAAAAGCTTAATGCCGGCAACCGGTTAAGAATAAGAGAAAAACATATTGCCTTTTTAAAAACGCTTTTCAGTTCAGAGAACGGAGGAGGCAAGGTATATGAAAAGCAGGTTCATGCCGATTATGAGATTGTGCTGAAGCAGAATCCATATAAATCAAACTACGGAGATGATATAACCGGCGTATTATATTTTAAGGGCCAGCCAGCAAAAGTTGCCAAAGTACAGTTCTATATCAGAGCACAGGGCGGCACTATATTCAGACAAGATCTGAGCACCGACAATAGCGGCGAGTTCTTTATCAAACTAAGTCGGGAAGGCGTATACATGCTGGCCAGCTCAAACGTTGAGGCCTCCACTACATCAGGCACGGATGTGGATACGTGGTACACCTCTTACACGTTTGCATTCAGCAGTTCTAACGCTATGCCGAATACCTACCGGGAGTTCGGTTTTGGCAACATGCATTAATCAAGATAGCTCTCCATTTAGCTACCTTTTGGCCGAAACAATTTTCGCAGGTACCGGGAACCGCAACCATGTTCCTGCACGGCAAGGTGTCTGCAAGGAATAAATAAAGTTGAGAAAAAGAATATTATTATAGATAATTGTCTTTTCTTGAGTTATTTACTCCATCTTTTCAATGATGACCACCTTAGACTTCCACATTAACCCCGAAGGCAACGAGATCTTTAAGATAATCGTTTCCGTTATTGCAGGTTGCCTTTTTGGAATTGAGAGAGAAATAAGGGGCAAATTTGCGGGCTTCCGCACCATTGGGCTAATCTGCCTTGGCGCTACCGTATTTACTATTTGTTCTTATTTATTGGGCGTAACAGACAATCGCGACCGGATTGCCGCCAATATTATTACTGGTGTGGGCTTTATTGGTGCTGGTGTCATCTTTCGCAACAACGCGTCTATTTCCGGCATTACTACTGCAGCTACAGTTTGGGTCGCTGCAGCGCTGGGCATGCTTATCGGCATCAACCAGTATGTGCTGGCTTGCTTATGCCTGGGCATGGGGCTGTTTATACTCTATGCCCTCGATTTTTTACAAATATGGATCGACGACCGGTTTCAGCATCGTGCCTATCATATCACCTTGTCGGATATGGCCGAACGGGAATTTGTTCTAGCTGCCATGAAAGAAAACGATCTCAAAATAAATACCACCAAACTAACCCGCATACAGAGCGAAGTTGTGATGGACGTTATTATTACCGGCCGGCGAAAGAGCCTCGAGCATTTTAACGGCTGGCTCCTGCAGCAGCCAACCGTTATTTCATTCAGCTGGTAATTTGTCTTTCAGCCTTCTCTTCTGCTAATCTGCAAAAAGGACTATCAGAACGTAATATTTCCTCCCACGGTAAATAAGAAGTAGGTACCATTCATCGTGGTATTGTTGGTATAATTTACCTGATTAAACGGTTTTATAAGATAAGGCGTAAATGATAGTTGCAGCGTCTTTATGGTATATGTTAACGGCAACGAACCACTCAATGCGAGCAGTTTATACTGTTTAACCTCCTGCTGCTTTTGCTCTGTTACCGTTTGGGTAACTATCGTTTGCGACGATTGCTTTGGAAACAACAGATTTATGGGGTTAGCAGATGTTGGGCTTTGCACCGCACGTTGCACCTGCGAGCTAGTGTAATAAGTCTGATAAAACGATTGCGTACCCGCATATAAAACCACGTCGGGCGCTATTTTAAGCCCTTCATTGCTTTTTGCATTTAACTTAACAAGCTGAATGTCCTTTGTAAGCTCTATATCGTTAATGACGTCCGAAGCGTTGTTTTTATCAAACCGATAACTTCCCGCCAGGGTAACCTTGGCGAAACCAGGGTTATAGTAAAGCTGCCCGTCTACCGTGGCATTAAACGAGGACAAAATAATAGGGCTCTTTGATGTTATAAAATATTTGGTAGCAGAAACAGCGCCGCCAAAATGTTTCTGCGCATCGAATGAAAACACATAGCCGGGCGTAACACTAAGTCCTTCAGTGCCGGAGGCTGAACCATTAAGATCAAAATATCCAATGGCGCTTAAAAAGAGGCCCTGTTTTGAGATGAGTGTGGCCGAGGGCAACAAAAGTGGCACACTTGAGGCATCTTTCCGCCCGGCGTAAGTAAGGTCTGACATGTATTGAAGACCGGCATTAACAAATAAAGTACGGCCCGGTGTCGACCTGGCAGTGGTTTCTATACTATCACGTTGGGTTTTTTGAGCGGCGGCATTTAAAACTACACCCAGCAACAGCATACTAAGTAATATCTTCATGAGGAATAAATTAAGGTTGAAACTCAAAAAGGCCATTGATGGCCTTTTTGAGATGATAGTTAAGCAAGATTAATTGCTTTTACCGGCAGCTGCACTACCTTGCAGTGATGATGAAGTGTTCACCTTCACAGACTTTTTACCAGCTTTAACACTGGAAGCCGAGTGCGAGGTAGTAGTAGTGCTGGCATGCAGCTTTTTGGGAGAAGCCGTAGTTGTTGTTGAACCTTGAACATCGTTATCGCTGCTCACTGAAACGCGGCTGTTACGCGCAGTATGTTTTGCTTTAGCAACATCTGCTCTGGCCTGGGTCTCAGCCTCAGCCTTAGCTGCCTTCGCTTTGTTTGAAGCATAAACCCCTTCGTTTGAGGCCCGGTTTGCGGCCTTAGCAGCAGAGGCATTTAAGTTTGCATTTGCAGAAGCGGCGGTGTTATTGGATGCTGCAACGGCAGCGTGGCCAGCATTAGTACTAGCGTTAACACCGGTTTTTACTGACGCATTAACATTGCTCTGCGTACTTGCAGATTGATCTTTTGCTGCTTTAACAGCATTTTGAGTAGCGGTTTGTGCTTGTGTAGTAGTTCTTTGTGCAACATTGGTTGCCTGAGAAACTACCTTTTGAGTTGTAGCAGCAGCATTAACAGAAGGTAAAGTAGCCTGAGTGGCAATTTTGGTTGCTGTTTGTGCTCCTACATTAACTTGAGCCATACTTGTTTTAGCGGCAAAAACAACAGCCATCATTAAGGCTGTTCTGAAGAGATTTTTCATGGTCTTGATGGTTTTAAAATGAAATAATAGTGCAATTATAACAAAAATGTTACAATACAAGAATAACAAAAACTATATTGGAATGTTCGCGGCATCGACGCATTTTATCATAGTTTCTATTAGCCCACATTGTAAAGACATTTTTACATTCCGACTATATAAAGCCCCTCAAGGTTTAATGAAAATAAAGTTGATTCGCTTAAATTATTTATAACTGGCTATGTTACAATGAATTATTTTTATAAAAATTTAAGCCAATAGCTTAAAAAGCGTTAAAGATACAGGTATAGCCTCCACTGGCAGAGGGTACTTTTTCTATAAGATACCATTGCCATATAAGACAAACAAAAAGACGTTATTTACAAACTACCGCTATTGGTCCGGCTTATCACCGTCCTGCCACATTTTGGAGAACGACTTATCAGCTACTTTCGGCATTTCGCGATATTTGCCCCAGCTCTTTTTGAAAAAGAATTTGAGGAAGAAGTTTTTGGCCTTTCCACCAAAAAAATCCATCCATTTGCGGTCGGCCATGGCTTTTGTCCAGGCGTTCCAACCCCAGCCTTCCTTTTTTTCAAAGAGCTGTTCTTTCACTGCATCACGCCGGTTGAGCAAAAGCATTTTGTGGATGTCGATTTTTACAGGGCAAACCTCGCTGCATCGACCACAAAGGCTGGAGGCGTAGCTGAGATGCTTAAATTCTTCCATGCCGCGCATATGAGGGGTAATAACAGAACCTATGGGGCCACTATAAGGGGTGTTATAGGTATGACCACCGATATTCTTATAAATCGGGCAAGCATTGAGACAGGCACCGCATCTGATGCAATATAAACCTTGCCTTTGTTCCTTTTGAGCGAGCAGGTTGGTGCGGCCGTTATCCAGCAAGATCACGTACATCTCTTCAGGGCCGTCGGTCTCGTCAGGTTGACGCGGGCCGCTTAAGATCGTGTTATAAACGGTAAGGTTCTGGCCGGTTCCGTGCGTGGAAAGCATTGGCCAGAAAAGATCCAGATCAGCCATGGATGGTATGATCTTCTCGATCCCAACAACTGCAATATGGATTTTGGGAAAAGTGGTGGATAGGCGCGCATTGCCTTCGTTCTCACTAACCGCTATGCTGCCGGTATCGGCTATCAAGAAATTGGCTCCTGTAATGCCGATGTCTGCTTCCAGATATTTGTCGCGCAGCAACTGCCGTGCTTTCTGGGCAAGTTGCTCCGGTGTTGCATCTTCTGGCGTGCCAAACCGCTCATGAAATAAACGGGCGATATCGTTCTTGGAAAGATGCATCGCGGGCGTAATAATATGGTAGGGTTTCTGTCCCAGCAGCTGCACTATATATTCGCCCAGATCGGTTTCCAATGATTCGACATGATGGTTTTCCAGGAACTCATTCAGATCCAGCTCCTCAGAGATCATCGACTTTGATTTGACCACCTTTTTAGCGCCCGACCGCTGAATGATATTTAAAATTTCTGCCCTGGCTTCGTCGGCATCATTGGCCCAAAGCACCTTGCCCCCGCGCTTCTGAAAGTTGGCTTCAAACTCCGGAAGATATTTATCCAGGTTTTCCATTACACGCCATTTGATGAGGTGACCCTTCTTCTTTGCAGCGTCGATATTGGCTAAACGGGAAAGCCCGCGGCTTACTGACTCGTCATACCGGCCAATATTAAAATTGATGATACGACGATGCGCGGCATCAAATGCCTTATTTTCAGCATTAATCAAAAAATCTTCCGCGTTACTTCCCATAGGAGCGAAAATAACAATTGGTTAATAAAGTTTCTAAGCAATCTGATAATTACCGTTCATTTATCCGGCGTGCCGTAAATGACTATCCGGCAATAAACATAAAAGGACCACTGGTTTGCCAGTGATCCCTTTAAACAGCATTTTTATAAAATTTATTATTTTGCCACCTCTGCCTTGGCATCTACTACCGGACGAGTATTCCGATTCGCCAGTTCCCAGCCCGTGTAGAAAACAAGCTGAGCCCTTTTTACCAGCAGCGGAAAATTGATCTTACTTACCTCATCGCTGGGGCGGTGGTAATCCTGGTGCTCGCCGTCGAAGTAAAAAATGATGGGTACACCATGTTTGGCAAAATTATAATGGTCCGAACGATAATAGAAACGATTAGGGTCGTTAGGATCATCGTACTTATAATCCAGTTCGAGGTGAGTATATTTATTGTTGGCCTCCTCATTGATCTTATGCAGCTCTGTGCTCAGCATGCCAGAGCCAATCACATAGACATAGTTTAATGAATCGGCTCTTTCCTGATGCTCATACCCTACACGGCCGATCATATCAATATTTAAATTGGTAATGGTACGGCTCAACGGAATTATCGGATGATCGGTATAATACTCGGAGCCCAGCAAGCCTTTTTCTTCGCCAACATTACCCAGGAACAAGATACTACGGCGCGGACCGTGGCCCTCCTTCTTAGCCTGGCTAAAAGCATGGGCAATTTCAAGGATACCGGTAGTACCAGAACCATCGTCGTCAGCACCATTGTTTACCTTGTCAGGTCCCTCTGTATTGAGGCCGATATGATCATAATGGGCAGAAAATACCAGCACTTCGTCCCTGAGTTTGGGGTCTGAACCAGGCAGCAGGGCTACCACATCTACAGCCTTGGCTGGTTTGATTTCGGTATGGTAGTCCAGTGTGAAATCAGCCTTGAATGTTTCCGGCGATACTGTGCGTTCTGCAGCGATCTTTTTTAACTCGTCGAAAGTATGGCCCGAAGCTTTTACTAACAGATCTGCAATGGTCATATCCACATTTACCAATGGCGCTTCCTGAACAAGCGCAACTTCAGTTTCATTCTTTATAGAGAGTGCGGCACCGGTATAACTGCTTCCGAACCTTTTAAGAACGTCGGCCACAGCTGCATTTACCGCCAGGATAGCCGCAGGATGCTTGCCGCGTAATTCTTTTACAATCTTCGCCCGTGTATTGCTGAGCCTAAAACTGGTATTGGCAGATTCGCCTGTTATAGGCTTATCTTCATTCACCCAAACCAAAACTTTTCCTGCCAGATCGGTGCTTCCCACTTCTTCAGCAGTGCCATAGCCAACAAACACTACTTCGTTGACATGGATATTCGCATTGGCAAAGACACCACGCATCAGAAAGTCTTTGCCATTTTCAAACGACTGGCCATTAAGTTTAAAGGCCGCAACTTTTAAGGATCTTTCTTCGAGCGGAACATTCAAATAGTAAGACCCGTTATTGGCGGGCTGAAGTCCCATTTTTTTAAATTGTGCGGAAAGATAAGCGGCGGCTTTGTCCGCACCGGGTTTCCCGGTTTCACGGCCCTCAAAGGCATCGGAAGCTATGATGCTGAGGTGTTTTTTTGCATCGGCAACAGAAATATACCGGGCGTATCTATCGGCAACCGACTTCTGCTGTCCGTATGAACATGCAGCCAAAGCCAGTACCGGCAGGCACAGCGCAAATTTTTTCATAAAATACAAGGTCAGTTAATAATACTAAAGCTAATCAAAAATCAGCATGAAATCTTATTCACGCGATTTGCATGACGACCGCCTTCAAACTCGGTCGACAAGAAAGTATCAACGATCTTTTTAGCATCGTCAAGCGATATAAAACGCTCTGGGATACAAACGATATTGGCATTGTTATGCCTGCGTGCTAAACTGGCCAGCTCTTCCAGCCAGCAAATAGCTGCTCTGATGCCCTGGTGCTTATTGGCTGTAATAGCAACACCGTTTGCACTTCCGCAGATGAGGATACCAAAGTTATATTCGCCACTTTCTACAGCAGAGGCAACCGGATGCGCAAAATCAGGATAGTCGGTTGACTCTGGCGAGTAAGTGCCAAAATCTTTAATCTCAAAATCTTTTAAATACTCAAGCAGTGCCTGCTTGTATGAAAAACCGGCGTGATCTCCGCCTATTGCAATTTTTAAATCCTTATTCATTTTCTTTTAAAATTAACCTTCGCTTGCGCGCTTCAACTTTCTCTTTTCAACCATGGCCGCTACTACAATGCCTATTTCATAAAGCACAAACAACGGTATACTTACTACGGTCATAGTCAGCATATCTGGCGTAGGCGTTACTACCGCAGCGATGATCAGGATGATCACAATAGCATAACGACGGGTTGAGCGCATAAATTTTGCTGTGAGGATACCTATATTGGCTAAAATATAAATGAGTATAGGTAGTTCGAAAACGACTCCGGTAGCCAGTGTAAGCGTAGCCACTGAGGAAAGGTAAGAATCTATTGAAAAAAGGTTTTGGATAGAATCACTCACGCTGTATCCGGCCAGGAATCTAATTGATAACGGACATATCACAAAATAGCCGAAACCTATACCCAGAACAAACAGCAGTGATGCATAAAAAACAAAACCGCTTGCCGCTTTACGCTCGTCCTCATGTAGGGCTGGTTTAATAAACCGCCATAACTCCCACAGTAAGTAAGGCACTCCTAAAGTGATTCCAATAAGTAAACTGGAATTGATTTGCAAAAGAAACTGACCAGCCATTTCGGTACTTATCAAGTGTACACTGACATCATTAATACACATGCCGGGCCTGTGTAGCCATTGCCCTATATGACAGATGAGCCGGTAAGTAAGAAAAGACGGCTTACTTGGTCCCATGATCACCGTACTAAATATCCAATCGTAAAAGTAGACAGCGATGGCAAAAAATACCATGATAGCTACAGCGGACCTAATCAGGTGCCATCTCAAAACTTCCAGGTGGTCAAAAAACGACATTTCGGCCTCAAGATTCTTTCCTTTTTCTCTGATGGCCTTAACTAACTTATTCTCGCTCATTTATTTTTCAGTAAACAAAAATACCATTCACTTTGCACAGTGAATGGTATTTACGCTTTATTTATTTTAACGAATTGTCATTTATTCGGCATACTCGAAAGTTTCCATAAACTTAGTGGTAAAATTACCTGCTCTGAAGTTTGGATCTTTAAGTAATTTGAGATGGAAAGGTATAGTAGTCTTAACACCTTCGATCACAAACTCGCTTAATGCACGCTCCATGGTGCTTAGGGCTTCTTCACGTGTTTGAGCAACGCAAATTACCTTAGCTATCATTGAATCATAATTGGGCGGAATAACATAGCCCGCATACACGTGGGTATCGATACGTACGCCATGGCCACCTGGCGAGTGGAAATTGGTGATACGGCCCGGTGAAGGGCGGAAATTGTTAAACGGATCTTCGGCGTTGATACGGCACTCTATGGCGTGCATAGTTGGCTCGTAGTTTTTACCAGAGATAGGAACACCACCGGCAACCTTGATCTGCTCTTTAATTAAATCGAAGTTGATTACCTCTTCTGTTACGGGATGCTCTACCTGGATACGGGTGTTCATCTCCATAAAGTAGAAGTTGCGATCCTTGTCTACCAGGAATTCAATAGTACCTGCACCTTCGTATTTTACAGCCTTAGCGCCTTTAATAGCAGCTTCGCCCATTTTTTTACGAAGTTTTTCGGTCATGAAAGGTGAAGGAGACTCTTCTACCAGTTTCTGGTGACGACGCTGGATAGAGCAATCGCGCTCTGACAGGTGGCACACTTTGCCGTACTGATCACCTACTACCTGTATTTCGATGTGGCGGGGATCTGCTACATATTTTTCCAGATAGATACCATCATTACCAAAGGCAGCGCCCGCTTCTGCACGCGCAGAGTCCCATGCTGGTTCAAACTCTTCGTCCTTCCACACAATACGCATACCACGACCACCACCACCGGCAGTAGCTTTAAGTATAATAGGGTAACCTATTTTTTTAGCTACGCTGATACCTTCTTTAACGTCGGTGAGCAAACCTTCAGAACCTGGGATGGTTGGCACGCCAGCCTTTTTCATGGTTGCCTTAGCCGAAGCTTTATCGCCCATGGCATTGATCTGGTCGGCAGTGGCACCAATAAATTTGATACCGTACTCTGCACAGATTGCTGAGAACTTGGCGTTTTCTGACAAGAAACCGTAACCCGGATGTATCGCATCGGCATTGGTTAACTCGGCAGCAGAAATGATATTAGGAATATTGAGGTATGAATCGCGGCTTGCCGGCGGACCGATACAAACAGCTTCATCCGCAAAGCGAACATGAAGACTATCGCGATCTGCAGTTGAGTAAACTGCCACAGTTTTTATCCCCATCTCTTTACAGGTACGGATAACACGCAAGGCAATTTCGCCACGATTAGCAATTAAAATTTTCTTAAACATGCTTATGTTAGTTATTGAGTTATTCTGTTATTGAGTTATTGAGTTATCAGCTTGTAAAGACTTAACAACTTATTTACTCATAACTTAATAATCTATTTATTGAGTTACTGTATTCTGGTTATTCAGTTATTGGTTATTCAGTTACTGTGTTCTGGTTTGATAGTTATTGGGTTTAATTCACTTAATAACCTAATAACTTATATACACTAATAACTCATTAAACCAATAACTCACTAACCTAATAACTTAATAACCAAATTACATTGGTTCAACTAAGAATAAAGGCTGATCGTATTCAACAGGTGAAGCATTGTCAACCAATACTTTCACAATGCGGCCAGAAACTTCTGATTCAATTTCATTGAACAGTTTCATAGCCTCGATAATACAAAGTACGCTTCCAGGCTTAATTTCATCGCCTACGTTGGCAAACGAAGGTTTTTCCGGGCTGGCAGAACGGTAGAAGGTACCGATCATTGGCGACTTAACTGTAATGTAGTTTGAAGTGTCGCCAGCAGGAGCAGCGGCTGGAGCCTGTGCAGGAGCAGATGCAGGAATAGCAGCAGCGGGAGCAGCCTGAATTGCAGGCACACCTTGCTGAGCAACAGGGCCGGCTGGTATAGTAGCGTTTACTATAGTTGGCGCCTGGTTGGTCTTTATTGTAATTTTAAATTCGTTCTGTTCTATTGATACCTCGCTTACTCCCGATTTGGAGACAAAGCGTATCAAGTCCTGAATCTGTTTAATATCCATACTTGGTTAATATTGGTTTTGGATAATGGTTTAACAATCTAAGGTATAACAATTTAAATTAAAAAAGTTGCGAAATTAATAGGCCCACTTTAAATAGAGCGCACCCCAGGTAAAGCCGCCTCCAAAGGCCGCAAGTACAATATTATCGCCTTTCTTAAACTTCTTTTCCCACTCCCACAGGCACAGCGGTATTGTACCGTTGGTAGTGTTGCCATAGCGCTCTATGTTGATGATCACCTTGTCTGAGCTAAGGCCCATACGGTTAGCGGTGGCATCAATAATACGCTTGTTAGCCTGGTGCGGAACCAGCCAGGCAACGTCTTCGCCGGTAAGGCTGTTACGCTCCATTACTTCGGCAGCAACTTCGGCCATGTTGGTAACGGCAAACTTAAATACAGTTTGTCCTTCCTGGTAAGCAAAATGCTCATGCGCATCTACCGTTTCGTGACTGGCGGGACGCAATGAGCCACCGGCTTTCATGTGCAGGTAAGCACGGCCAGAGCCATCGCTTTTTAATACAGAATCAACAATACCCAAGCCTTCGGTATTAGGCTCTAAAAGGGCGCAACCGCAACCATCGCCAAAAATAATACAGGTAGCACGGTCCTGATAGTTAATGATCGACGACATTTTGTCGCCACCTACTACCAGTACTTTGCTGTATCTGCCGCTTTCTATAAATGATGCGCCGGTTGCCAGGCCGAATAAAAATCCTGAGCAGGCGGCCTGCAGATCATACCCCCAGGCATTTTTAGCGCCTACTTTGTCGGCCAGGATGTTCGCCGTTGCCGGGAACGGCATATCAGGGGTAGTAGTACAAAAAATAATCAGTTCAATTTCTTCGGCGCCGATGCCACGTTTCTCCAGCAAACCCTTTACAGCCGGTACGGCCATATCAGATGTTGCCAGTCCTTCTCCCTTTAAAATGCGGCGCTCTTTGATCCCTGTGCGGGAAGTGATCCATTCGTCATTAGTATCCACCATTGTTTCCAGCTCATGGTTAGTGAGGACATAATCCGGCACGTAACCATTTACAGCGGTAATAGCAGCATGAATTTTATTCATTTTAATTTTTTCAAATTACTGAAAAGCGTGCCTGATCTTATTGATCAAACCGCTCTCTACCATATCTTTTGATAAAAGTACCATATTCTTGATCGCCTCGGGACTGGAAATGCCGTGGCCTACCACTACAGATGCGTTGATGCCCAAAATTGGACTACCACCGTACTGCTCGTAGTTAAAGCGATCAAAAAATTCGTCTTTAATACCCTTTTTGAGGGTGATTACATAAAAAGATTCAGCCATCTTCAGGATAACGTTACCCGTAAAGCCATCGCACACAATAACGTCGGCAAGGTCGCCGAATACGTCCCGTCCCTCAACGTTGCCCACAAAGTTAAAGAGCTCCGTATCTTTCATTAAGGGATAAGTGGCCTGCAGCAGCAGATTGCCCTTCTCCTCCTCCTCGCCAATGTTCATTAAGGCTACGCGCGGATTTTCCATGTTGTAGATTGATGACGCAAACAAGCTGCCCAATATACCAAACTGAAGCAGGTTATCGGGTTTGCAATCGGCATTGGCGCCCACATCTAACAAAATACCCAAACCGCCTTTCAGTTTGGGTGCTATGGTAATCATTGCCGGCCGGATAACGCCCGGAATGGTTTTTACACTAAACATGGAACCTACCAGCATGGCGCCGGTATTTCCTGCTGATGAGAAAGCTTCTATCTTGCCCTCTTTAAGCAGCTGAAACCCCACATTGATACTGGAGTTGGGCTTTCGGGCGATAGCTTTAGTAGGATGCTCGCCCATATCGATCACTTCGGTCGTGTGTACAAACTCAAAATGATCCGGGCTGAAGTTGTTTTCCTGAAGTAATTTTAACGCAACCTCTTGATCGCCAATCAGAACCAGTTTATGATCAGAAGATAATGCTTTGCAGGCTTCGATTGCTCCCAATATTGTTGCTTTGGGAGCAAAATCACCGCCCATTATATCCAAGCCAATCTTCATTGCGGAAAATTAACTTTAGGCTACTGCTACTTTTTCAATCAGTAATTTGCCGTTGTAGTACAGGTTACCATCAACAGTATAAGCTCTGTGTGGCAGGTGTACAGCGCCGGTAGTTTTACAAGTTGTTAAACCTGGAGCTTCTGCTTTGTAATGCGTTCTACGCTTATCTCTTCTCGACTTCGAAAATTTCCGTTTTGGATTTGGCATAACTTTCTATTTTTAAATCATTTAATATTTTTGAGCTTGTCCCAGCGGGGGTCATTAGGCTCGTTCTGTTGTTCACCGCCGCCCGAAAGTTTATTCAATCGGTCAAGCATATCTTTATCACAATAAGGGGTATTCCCCGTGTCGCTGCAACTCGTTATAAACGGCACAGCAACATTTATATACTCGTAGATCAATCCCGCAACATTGATCTCATGGTCATTCTTGTTCAGAACAATGATCTCCTGATCATCATCCGTTTCTTCCTCTTCGTCACTAAACTTGGCCACCTGTTGCTCCCTGATATCAACCGGATAAGGATACTGTGCCAGGCACCTGTCGCAAGTTAAGCTGATATGACCCGTAATATGAAAATTAAGGATCAACATCGTTTCCTGCTTCTCAAGCTCCACCTGCGCCTTCAGATCAGCCTTTTTTACCAACGAGTACTCGTACTCTTCAAAAAAAGCATCTGTAATAACATAGTCAAACTGATGCTTGCCAAGCTTCAGGCCCGTAAAAGGAATAGAATATGTTTTTAATGATTTCAATGAGCGATATTTAGCCCGCAAATGTATGGAAAAATACTTAATGCGGAAAGTGTTTTTTAATTAAAGTTTTTTGGGTAGGTGAAGTTGGTTTAAGAAGTGGGTTAAGTGGTTGAGTAGTTGATTGGGTGAGTGGTTTTTCTTGGTGTGGATGACGTGTTGCGAAGTGTGGTGTAAAATCATAACAAGATAACGAGGGTTCGAATCCCTCTCTCCCTGCTCTTGAACCGCGCCCGCCTGTCACAGCTTGTGACCGTTTATCAAACGTTGTGATAGCGATTTCTATGGTTTAAGCAAGCGTATTTGAATAATTTTTCTGGTAAAGTCTATCTTGTTTTACACAAGCGAAAATCCGGTGAACAAGTTTATTTCTTACGGCATTGATAACAGCCATTTTGTTTTTGTTTTGAGCCACTTTGCGCTGATAGAAGTTACTCATATCCTGATTATAACATATAGCCACCATAGCTGCCAGGTGAAGTAAGGTTTTCATAGATTTATTCGCTTGATGCGATACCCGGGATTTACCCCTGATACTGCTTCCTGAAGAATGTTCAAAAGGAGCAATACCAGAATAACAGGCAAACTTGGATGGTTCATTGATGTCCTTAAACTCATTTGTACAAACAACCATAGCGGTTGCCGTTATCTTTCCGATGCCATCTACAGAAGTAACAATGTCAAAAAGTCTTTTAAGCTGCTCGTCTGCGGCAACAAGTTGATCAATAGCAGTATCTGCTTTCTTAATATCCTGGTCAAGTGCCGTTGTGGTAGCCTTAAACAGACTGGTTATTTGTTCAGCTAAGTGTTTATCAAACAAAGCTGTTTCCTTAACAGGCACAGTTAATTGTTTTTTAGCATTCAGTAGTCTGCTACGTAAGGCCGCCAATTCTTTAAGCTGTGTAACCACTTGTCGTTTAGGTTGCCATAGGCGAAGCGTTTCCCGGTTTTTATATGCATACTGTGCGATACGAAATGCATCCACCCGGTCATTCTTTCCCCTTTGTAAACCCGCTGAACGCTTAATATGAACTGCTGACTCCAAACATATAGCCGCTTTTTTGCTGTAAAGAAAGTTTAGCAGATGCTGATTATAAATACCAGTATGCTCCATACAGAAAACCGTCTGCTCCAAAGTAAAGGCACTTTGTTCTTTTAACTGTTTCCAGAACTGCCTGATCCCGGCCAGGTCATTGGAGGTTTGAAGGTGAAATAGCTTTTCCTTGTCTGCAAGTATAGTAAAGTCAAGTGTGCTTTTAGAAACATCGATGCCAATAAAAAAGTGGTAATTCATAACTTTGTCTTAATTGTTAACAGCAATCAGGTTAACAGTTTAAACACCGGGTCAATACCTTACTAATGAGCCTTTGAACTCTAATTTCTATTTGACGCTTGTTTAAACAACTGACAGAGGATTGAATCGCACGATAGGCCTCGATGCCTGGAGGAACGAATAAGTCGCCTCTGTCAGTGTTAACCTTTTCCACAAAAATCATAGTTGTTAACAAAAGAAAAAGAAGCAAAAAGAAAACTTCAATAACAATAACAACCTTAATTATTGATGTTACAAACCTAAAGGAGGAACGAAGCCACCTCCTCGGTATGCAAAAACGCGGTACGCGTACTCCACCCACTAAACCATCGCTGCATACCTGCGCCCGCCTTGCAGGTTATTAAAAAAATAAAAGTTTGAATAACGAAGGCACGGTATACACCGGTCTAACCGCGGCGCCAAGATCCCGCTAGGTGCCGTAGTTATAATACAGAAGGCCTTTTATTTACTGAATTTCCACCAGTCAAAATTAAACAAGTTGCTGCCAGCTCCTTTAAATACAAAATACACATCATGTATCCCTGACTGTTTTTTTATATGGCAAGATTGGCTTTCCCATGTTGTGGTACTTCCGGTACTTTTAATTTTCAATGAACCTAACAAGGCTCCTCTCAGGCTGTCTATATGTATTTCAACTTCCGCGCCAGTTGAATTAGCGGCAACGCTGGCCTCAAATTTTCGCGCCCCTTTGCCCAGATCAACAGCCCTCACTTCTATATAGTCATCGTTATCAATATCTGTTACATAGATGCCGTTTGTACCTTTGGCGGTTTTAAGCCCCTGGCTCCAGGCTATTGTTTCTGCTTCTGTACGTTTAAAAGGATTAAGCACGCCGGCCGGTTTTACCCCAGTTTCAGACCACCAGGGCACTTCGATAATTGTACCGTCGGGATTGAAGTTTAATTCTTCAACACAAACAGATCGCCTTTCATGATGCATGTTAGTCAGCATGAAATTCAGCCGGTAATTGAAACCAAAAACGTACGATTTACCTTTGTAATCAATGATACCGGGATGATTGCCTGAAGATTTTGGATTCGGCTTCATAATATATCCTTTGTATTCCCAGGGGCCTGTTGGCTCATCAGCCATGGCATATCCGATACCTTCCGGGCAACAGGTGGAAGCATAAGCCATATAGTAATGTCCGTTTCGTTTATATCCCCATGGCCCTTCCTGATAATGAAATACATCTGGGTTGGGCTGGTTTTTTTCCTTGCCTACGCCCGGCACTTTCATTACCTGGCCGGAATAGGATATCATATCCTTGTTTAATTTAACATACCAAAGGTTCGGGTTACCCCAGTACAAATAGGCGTCCCCATTATCATCCTTAACCACTGTAGGGTCAATATCATTCCAGATATGGTCGTCCTCAACAAGCCTTTTCCCCAGGGGATCTTTAAATGGGCCGTAGGGGCTATCGGAAACCAACACGCCAATACCGCTTCCCTGCACCGGACAGTATAAATAGAATTTCCCTCCCTGTTCAACGCACTGTGGCGCCCATGCCCCATTAATCTGCTTTCCCCAGGTAAAATCTTTTAATGAAGCCACAGCACCGTGATCCGTCCAATTTACCATATCTACAGAAGTGTAAAGGAGCCAATCCTTCATCAGGAATTTTCCCATCCCAGCGGCTGCATCGTCTTCATCATGACTCGTATAAAGATATACCGTGTCTTTATAAACCATTGGCGCCGGATCGGCAGTGAATTTAGTCTGAATAATGGGGTTTTGAGCCATTGTGATCTGGACCATACACAGCAGGCAGGACAATGTTAAAAATCGAATAATCATTGTGGGAGTTTTTGGAATATTTTAGAAATCTAATTTTTGTTCTTAAGTACTACTCTCAAATACTGGCGACATATGATAACCTTTCTTAATCCTTTAATTGCAATTTGAGGCTAACATCCGGATCGCAAATGCAAATGTATTTCCGCCACTTCATATTCAATACCACAAATATTCGACATGATGAAACTAATGTTGAAATGGATCAAAACTTCCGTTGTTTAAAGTGCCCAGACTTTGAACCCCTATGCACATAGTTTACAAACTATCGTTAAACACAATCCTCTGTCCAACGCCCGGCAACTTCTGAAAATTCTTTAATTCAAAAAATCCGAGTTCAAGACAAAAAAAGACTCGCACGACGGGATTGCTTCGTCGTTCCTCCTCGCAAGGACAGAAAAATCAAAATCCGAAATCGAAAATCCGAAATCCGAAATCAATCTAAATTTTCAGCTTAATCCCAATCTTAACCAACAGTCCCGTTAGCCAGATCATGGCGAAGGAGAAGATGACGCATTTGATGAGGCCGCCCGTGCCCTGGCTTAGGTATTCGGGGTAGCCAAGGTCGGTCATTTGATAGATGGGGTAAAAAATATAGGGCACCAGGTAGCAGGTAAACGTGCTGGTGCCTGCGGGTTCAATGATTTTAAACCAGCTGTATTTATGCTTAAAGTCGACGACGTAGATAAAGACGGCGTAAACTACCAGGCTGATGGCGGTACAGATAAACACCCACGATGGCGTATCATTCACCTTGGATATACCGCCGCTAAAGTAGCGCACAATAAAGCCGAGGTTAAGCAAAATAACAGCCAGCAGGCACATGCCTATCCAGAGCAGCTTACGCTCCTTGTTTTGTTCCAGGCGCATGTACAGCACCGAAACAAAGATGCCTGCCATGGTGAAAGCCTGCATAGCGCCATCGCCGGCAATCCAAACGTATTGCTGGATGCGTTCTAAAAAGTTGAGAAAGCCAAAGTGAAAGTCGAGGTTAAAGAACATGAAGAACACCCATGCGGCAGCCTGTATCCACAGGTAACCGCGCGAGTAGTAATAAATGAGGGCACACAACAGGTACGACCAGCCAATGAGCCCCAATATGCCCCACCAGGTAAGATGCAGCCAGTGCTGGCCCGGATCGCTGCTCTTAAACAGCGCAGCCATCAGAATAAGTAGTACCAGCCCCAGGCCCTGCAAAACGTATTTCTTGGCCTTGTAAACAAAGGTATAATCTAAAAACAACAGGAAGAAGCTAATAGTAAGCAGGCTTTGCCATACGGTGAGCGGCAGCAGGGCCGTTTTCTCGTCGTAAGTTTCCATATTGGCATGGAAAAAGCCGATAAAGATGAGGGCAAAGGAGCGCGAAAATATGCGCTTTACCAGGCGGGTATCGCCGGCCTTAAGGCGGTTTTGAAAGGCAAAGGGAATAGATAAGCCAACCAGAAACAAAAATGCAGGGAAAATAGTATCGGCAAACCCGAGCGCATCGGCATTGTCGCCGGCGTGTTTAAGCCATTGCGGTACGTTGGGTATACCGTCAAGGTCATTCACAAAGATCATCAGGAACATAGTGAAAGCCCTAAAGGCATCTATGGACCTAACGCGACCGAACTTATTATTCATCGAGTAGGTAAATGTACAGATTAAGTAAATGTTTTACTTTAAAACGTTACTCCTCCTCAAGTATTGGCAATTTGATGTAAAAATAAACAGTCCAAACTTAATCGCGGTCGCGGCTAAGCTTGGTAAACTGTAACGGATTTTCGTTCAAAACCTCATTCTCGCGTCTTCTGCGCATAATGTGGATAGCCGTAAAAAGCGCTTCGCGGAATGATGTTTCCGAAGCCTTGTTCTTACCCGCTATATCATACGCCGTACCATGGTCTGGCGAGGTGCGCACCAAGCTCAGGCCCGCCGTAAAGTTAACGCCCTGCTCAAAAGCTATCTGTTTAAAAGGGATCAGCCCCTGGTCGTGGTACATAGCCAGTACCGCATCAAATTGCAGGTAAGCTCCGTTGGCAAAAAAGCCGTCGGCAGGGTAAGGCCCCATTGCCAGTATATCGTTGCTGCGCGCTTCTTCAAGGGCAGGCATAATAATGTCTTTCTCTTCGTTACCAATTAAGCCGTTGTCGCCTGCATGCGGGTTAAGGCCCAATACAGCGATACGTGGCTTACGCACCCAAAAATCCTGACGCAGGCTCTGATCCATCAGGCGCAGCTTGGTTAAAATCTTTTCGGCAGTAATACTTTCGGCAACTTTGGCAATCGGTATATGGCCGGTAACCACGCCAACCTTCAGCGTATCGCTCACCATAAACATTAATGATTCTGCCGCATTAGCGCGTTGTTGCAGGTACTCCGTATGGCCCGGAAAGTGAAACTCCTCACTCTGGATGTTATCCTTATTAATAGGCGCAGTAACCAGCGCGTCGATGTCGCCGTTAACCAGATCGTCTGTAGCGCGTTGCAGGGATAGCAGGGCATACTTGCCACCTATTTCATTTGATACGCCCAGCTCCAGCTTCACGTCTTCTTCCCAGCAATTGATCATGTTGGCTTTCTTATGATTAGCCTGCGATGGGTGGGTGATTACGTTAAAATTAAGGTCGTGGATATTTACCGTGCGGCGGTGAAACGATGCTATTTTGGTATGACCGTAAACTATAGGCGTACAGTAATCAAACACACGATTATCGGCCAGCGTTTTGATTATAATTTCTAAACCTATGCCGTTAACATCTCCTATACTGATCCCTATTTTTAGTTTCTCGCTCATATTTCAATGATTACACCGATTACTTCTTTGATTACACCGATTATTATACCGGGATTACACTGATTTTCATTAAAAATTAACTATCAATGCAATCGCTATAATTATGCAAAGAAAATATTTTTAGGCTTAATATTTCCCAGTAAAGAACAAATATGACGTAATTTGCCGAAATATGTCGTTGGTACGCGCTAAAAAACATCTGGGGCAGCATTTTCTTACCGACAAGAACATTGCGGCCAAAATAGTAGAAAGCCTGCGGACGGACGGACGCTTTACACAAGTGCTGGAAGTGGGGCCGGGCATGGGCGTGCTGTCGGATTTTCTGTTGCAGAAGCCTGATTATCAAACCCATCTCATTGATATTGATACCGAATCGTACGAATTTCTGAAGAAGAAGTACCCGCAACTGGGCGACCGGCTCATTAATGACGATTTTTTGGAGATGGACTTCAGCAAGTTCTTTACCGGGCCATTGGCTGTGATCGGGAACTTTCCGTATAATATTTCTTCGCAGATACTTTTCAAAGTGCTTGATAACCGGCAGCAGGTGGTAGAGGTAGTAGGCATGTTCCAAAAAGAAGTTGCCGAACGTTGCACCGCCAAAGCCGGCAGCAAGGAATATGGCATCCTGAGCGTATTTCTACAGGCTTATTATAAGGTAGAATACCTGTTTACGGTAAAGGCAGGCGTATTTAATCCGCCGCCTAAGGTGCTTTCGGCCGTGATCAGGCTTACGCGAAATGAGGTTGAGGCGCTTAATTGTGATGAAAAGCTTTTTTGGCAGGTAGTAAAGGCAGGCTTTAATCAGCGCAGAAAAACACTGCGTAACGCGCTGTCGTCCCTCATTAATAAAGAGAAGATGACTACCGAACCTTTGCTGGAGTTGCGGGCAGAGCGATTAACCGTTCCGGATTTTATCGACTTGACCAATAAGATCAGCGCGAACCGGTAAATATTCAAATCCGTAAATTTGTTGCCTAAAAACTAACACAGCTTGAAAAACATACTCATTGTAGATGATATTCACCCCATCTTTATAGAGCAGGCCCAAGCGTTGGGCTATACCTGCAACTATCAGCCTGCTATAAAGCAGGAAGAAGCCTTAAGCATTATTGCCGACTACCAGGGACTGCTTATCCGCTCCAAGTTTAGGGTAGATAAGCAGGTACTTGATGCTGGAACCAGCCTCAAATTTATTGCCCGGGCAGGTGCAGGCATGGATAATATAGACGAGGCTTATGCGCGTCAAAAGAACGTCCTGCTCCTCAACGCTCCCGAAGGCAACATGGATGCCGTGGGCGAACATGCCGTGGGCCTGCTGCTGGCCCTCATGAACCGTTTCCTCATCGCCGACCACCAGATCCGTGCCGGGCACTGGAAACGGGAAGCCAACCGCGGCTATGAGCTTAAAGGTAAAACGGTAGGCATTATTGGCTATGGCTTTATGGGGCAGAGCTTCGCCCGCAAGCTGCAAGGCTTTGGGGTAGAAGTGATTGCTTACGATAAATACAAAACCGGCTTTAGCGACCAGTATGCCCGCGAGGTAAGCATGGAAGAAATTGTAAAGCACAGTGATGTACTGAGCCTCCACATTCCGCTTACTAATGAAACCCGCGGACTGGTTAACGACGAGTACCTGTTCCACTTTAAAAAGCCTATATTTTTACTCAATACCGCCCGCGGAAAGGTAGTAGAGGTTAGAGCCGTGCTCAATGCCATTAACCAGGGTAAAATATTAGGTGCGGGGCTGGACGTGCTGGAGGTGGAAAAATTTCCGGCACTTGCCGATCAGGAATGGTTTGAAGAATTGAGCAAATGCGACAAAGTTATCCTCACCCCACACGTTGGCGGCTGGACGTTCGACTCGTACCGGAAGCTTAGCGAAGTGCTGGCAAAAAAACTTAAAAATTTGGATAATAAAATATAAATATCCTATCTTCGTTTTTAACACATAACAAGACTATACGGCTTCGACTGCATAGTCTTGTTTGTTTTTACAGCCCTTACGTTATTTCGATCCGGAATCCCGCAAGGGCAGCTTTTTTTATACAGATTATTGAAAAACATTAAAAATATTGAGTGATTATGGCAGAGGTAGCATATTATACCAAAGACGGTTTAGAAAAATTAAAAGAAGAATTACAAAGTCTTAAAACCGAAGGTCGCGCTCAGATAGCAAAAGCCATTGCAGAGGCAAGGGATAAAGGCGACTTGTCTGAAAACGCCGAGTATGATGCGGCTAAAGAAGCACAGGGCCACCACGAGGCTAAAATTGCTAAAATGGAAGAGCTGCTGGCTAACGCGCGCTTACTAGATGAATCGAAAATTGACTCGTCAAAGGTGCTTGCGCTCTCTAAAGTGAAGATCAAGAACGTAAAGAACGGTGCAACCATGAGCTATCAGCTGGTATCAGAAAGCGAAGCCGACCTTAAAGCAGGCAAAATTTCGGTAAACTCGCCGATAGCCAAAGGCTTACTAGGCAAAAAAGTAGGCGAACGCACCGAAATACAGGTACCAGCCGGCAAAATGGAATTCGAGATACTTGAAATAAGTAGGTAGTTGGTCTGGTTAAGTAGTTGAATTGTTGATTAAGTGAGTAGTTGTTGAATAGACCGCTCAACTAAATCAACTACTTAACCACTCAACTACTTAACTCAATCCAACCAATCAACTAATGAACTAATCAACCACCGATGTCTACCATATTTTCAAAAATAGTTGCGGGCGAAATACCGGCCTATAAGGTTGCAGAAACCATTGATTACCTTGCTTTTCTGGACATTAGTCCGCTGGCGGAGGGCCATGTGCTGGTAATCCCCAAAAAAGAGGTCGACTATATTTTCGACATGGACGATGAGCTTTATACCGGCTTACAGATATTTGCCAAAATAGTGGCTACAGGGTTAAAAAAGGCGATACCCTGCAAAAGGATAGGTGTAGCCGTGATCGGGCTCGAAGTTCCGCATACGCACATTCACCTCATCCCCATGAACCAGGTAAGCGACCTCAACTTCGCCAGACCGAAATTGCAGTTCACTCCCGAACAGCTTAAGGCTACTGCCGAGAAGATCAAGGAAGCGATGCGGGAAGACTTTTAAGGTTATTTAACAAAATTTTATACCGAAGCCTCTGGGGAATACCCAGGGGCTTTTTTTGATCAGAATTTTCAGGATTAGAGAATTTGTAGAATTGAACAAATCTTGTCATTGCGAGGAGGTACGACGAAGCAAACCCGTAGGCAAACTACGACGAGGTGGCTTCGTTCCTCGCCATGACACGATTTTTTAAGCGCGCTGTCATGCTGAGCGCGTCGAAGTATTGGTGGGCAGGCCTTTCGCTGTCACACCCGCTGTGCCCGCCGTCAACACCGTGTGACGGACGGACAGTTGGGACATTGTCTGGAACTCGAATACTTAGAATTAAAGAATTTTCAGAATTTAATTCTGCCCGGTTATCGCCGTGACACATGTTGCTTTGAAGCACTTCTGCCTTAATCCATTAAAACATACGTGCTCCAATTCTAATCCTCGTTAAAAACCGATACTTTAGCGCCATGAAAACCTTAAACCTTGTAGCGGCAATAGCAGTGTCCATTTTTTGTTTTTCGGGATGCAAATTGGATAAGCCCGACTTCAGCAATGTGATCACCAACAGCTCTTCTACAAATACTACATCAGGAGGCAATTCTTGGGGAAATATTACTGCACCCTACTACTTCAAGGGTACACTTGGGGGACAGTCCATTCTCTGGCAGGTAGATCCTAACAGCTACAACGTAGATTATGCCGTAGGTTCGGCAAGTTCTATCAGCAATGACAAAGGTAACGAAAGCGGGGCCTTGATAGCCACAATATCTGCAGGGCAAACAATGCAACCGGAGTTTGGTGTAGAGTTTCGGACCTTCCAGGTTAATACATCGCAAGATATACACGCCTACTTTAACACTTTTGTAAATACGGGCGCTTGGGCATTTGCTACCTCCACCAGCGATTTGTCGTCTAATGCGAAAACAATCGTTATTGACTACACCGATGCCAAGGGTAATCAGTATTGGAGTGTGGGCCCGCAAACAGGCAATAGCATAACAGTGGTTTCGGTAACTCAGATACCTGCAGGCCTTGGCGTAAATGAGAGTTTAAAGATTAAGCTTACTTTTTCATGCAAACTATACCCTGTTACTGGTTCCGGTAATGCAATCACCCTATCCAACGTTGAAGCTACACTGCGGCTTGAAGACATGTTATACTAAATTGTAAGAAATAAATGCACTGGCGACGGGGTTGCTCCGTTTCTCGCGAGAACGGCAATATCCTACCAGCAAAAAAGCCTGCTCTTTATCAGAACAGGCTTTTTGTATATTTCTTTAAGCTGTGATTACTTGCTTACGTACATAACTTCTTTAACAGCTTTGATCACTCTTTCAGGGTTTGGCAAATATTCCTGGATCAGTGTTGGAGCGTAAGGGAGGGGAACGTCGCCACCCATAATGCGGAGGATAGGTGCATCAAGGTAATCGAAGGCGTCTTTTTGTACTTTGAAGGCAACTTCAGTAGCGATAGAACCTAACGGCCAGCTTTCTTCAATAATTACCAGACGGTTAGTTTTCTTTACTGAGTTGATCACGCTAGCATAATCGATAGGGCGAACAGTGCGTAAGTCGATTACTTCGGCGCTGATACCTTCTTTTTCTAATTCGGCAGCAGCAGCGTTAACTACTTTCATAATCTTACCGAAACCTACTAAAGTTACATCTGTACCTTGTTTGGTTACATCGGCCTTGCCAATTTCGATATAGTATTCTCCATCCGGAACCATGCCTTATCGCCATACATTAACTCAGACTCCATGAAGATAACCGGATCCGGATCAATAATAGCTGATTTTAACAGGCCTTTTGCGTCGGCTGGATTTGAGGGAACGATTACTTTTAAACCTGGGCAGTTTGCATACCAGTTTTCAAAACACTGGCTGTGCTGTGAGCTAAGCATACCTGCATTACCGGTTGGGCCACGGAACACGATAGGCACTGAGAACTGGCCACCGCTCATTGACATAATTTTAGCTGCTCCGTTAATGATCTGGTCAATAGCTACCAGGGAGAAGTTAAAGGTCATGAACTCAATAATTGGACGCAAACCGTTCATGGCAGAGCCAATACCGATACCAGCGAAACCTAATTCAGAGATCGGCGTATCAATTACCCTTTTAGCACCGAACTCGTCGAGCATGCCCTGGCTCACTTTATAGGCTCCGTTATATTCGGCAACTTCCTCGCCCATCAGGTATATTTTATCATCCTTGCGCATTTCTTCGTTCATGGCTTCACGAAGCGCTTCTCTGAATTGTATTTCTCTCATTATGATTTTAAATGAAAATTAGCGACGCAAATATAGGCAATGGTATGTGAAAAACAATCAGGTAGGCAAATACCATATTTTTTTTACAAGTATTTCAAATAACCCCATAAATAGCGTTGCGGGTGCGTTAAAAAGCTATGGGTTAACTGGAGTAACGTCATAAAAATTCAAAAGCGGGCCTGCAGAACCATTTTTAACAAAGCCAACGAGCTCTTCTAAGTCGCCACGCTCATAAACTACGTGCAGTTTATATTTGTAAACCGTATTGTTAATGCTTCCTTCGGTGCGGTTGGTATAAACGGTATCAACCGTGTAATCATGGTAATTTCCCAGCCGTAGGTTAACAAAGGATGTGATGGTGCCGAGCGAGACGTGCTTCTGGTGCATGAGTTTTTTCAGGCTATCGCTCGATAAACGGGATAACGCCGTGGTGTCTTTCAAACGAACATCGTTGTAAAACTGGTTCAGAAATATCCTTCCCTCGTCTATATCCCCTTTATCATTAATAAATGAACGATGGAAGTGGCACGCGCTAAGCGAAAGGGCCAATGGAGCAAACAGCAGCGCCAGCAATGGTGTAATAAGGTTTCGATTCGGCATAGCCTAAGTTAATACGCTTCTAGCTCAATAACAAGTACTTTAGCGCAGCATATCAGAATATACGTCGTACGAAATTACCTGGGGCTTTTGCTGGCCCTTTTTTAACAGGCCCATGTATTCAAATACAGAGGTTTTATCATAAACGGCTTTAAGCGTGTATTTATACAGCGTAATATCGCTTTTCTCAGACCGGCTGGAACGACCATCCACTACGCTGTAACTCTTAAGATTGCCGAGTTTCTTGTTAACGTAAATCACAATCTTACCTAAACCATTGGCACCGATCACTTTCTTCAACGTATCTGCCGACAGTTGGTTTACCGCATTAATATTCTGCGCCTTTACATCAGCATAAAAACTGCTAACTATTTCTTTGCCTTCCTTAATATCACGGGTATTATCGGTACTGGAAAAGTAGTTACAAGACGAAAAAACTAATGCCAGCAACGGAATCAGGAGCAATAGCGACGGGACATACTTAAGCTTCATGTGCAGGCGGCTTTATATTTCAATATCGCCTTCAAATACCTGCTCGGCAGGGCCTTCTAAAAATATATCGGTATACTTCAATCCATCGTAATTAAAGCGGATATTTAAGTTTCCGCCCAATACTTTAATAGGCGTGCTCATGCTACCCTGTTGATGGTTATGTTTGGCCATGGCCAAGGCTACGGCTGTTACACCGGTTCCGCAGGCATAGGTTTCGTCTTCCACACCGCGTTCATAAGTGCGTACAAAGTAACCATCATCCATCGGTTCAACCAGGTTTACGTTAATGCCTTTTTCTTTGTAGGTATCATTATAACGAATGGCCCGACCTTCTTCATAAACGTTGCACTGGCCCAGGTTTTCCACCAAACGCACATAATGCGGCGAACCGGTGTTTAAAACGTAGGCTTCTGCATCGGTATTAACGTCGTCAACATCAATCATTTGCAAGCTTACCCAATTACCCTCTTCGGAAATTTTGGCATAATGCGGACCATCTACTGCCAAAAAGTTAGTTTCGGTGTCAATAACGCCTAAAAACTTGGCAAAGGCCACAATGCACCTACCGCCGTTGCCGCACATGCTGCTCGGCTGGCCGTCGGAATTGTAATAAACCATCTCAAAGTCGTAACCTTCTTTTTGCTGCAAAAACATCATGCCATCGCCTCCTACGCCAAAACGACGGTCGCAAACACGGGCAATAAGGGCCGGATTATGATGATTAACGGCATTTTGGCGGTTATCAACTAAAACAAAATCGTTGCCTGCTCCCTGGTATTTATAAAAATGGATTTTCACGTTCGTATACTATAATAAAGGATAAACAATCACCGCGCCGAAACAGGTAGCCATATGCGCTGTTTGATTATTAAGGGCGCTTTAACATTTTTTAACAAAAATGGCAATAACATCTTATTGTTCCTAACGTCTATATGGTATTAAATTTGAACTGTTAAAGTAAAGCAATAGCAAAGAAAATAAATTTATAATATGAAAAAGTTTGGTTTAACATTGTTAACAGCATTTGTAGGCGGTGCAATGGCTTTGGGTACCTATAAGGTATTTGAAAACAAGTACACCGACAATATGAGCTTTGAGGATAAGCAAAAAGTTTATTTTGCCAGTAACCCAATGCCCGCTATTACGTCGTCTGCAGGTGAAGTTGATTTTACGCAGGCAGCAGCAGCCGTTACCCCAGCTGTAGTTTATATCCGTACTACCTACTCTAATACCAGCGGCGGAGGCGGCCGCGACCCGTTTGAAGATTTCTTCGGCGATATGTTTGGTCAACGTCAGCGCCAGTCTGCACCGGCCATGGCTTCTGGTTCAGGCGTTATCATTTCGCCCGATGGCTATATAGTAACCAACAACCACGTTGTTGAAAAAGCCGATAAAATTACCGTTACTACTAATGATCACCGTACCTTTAGCGCCAAGGTTATCGGTACCGACCCTAATACAGATCTGGCCCTTATCAAAATCTCCGGCACTAACCTTCCTATTGTTAAGTTAGGCAACTCTGATGATGCAAGGGTTGGCGAATGGGTATTGGCGGTAGGTAACCCTTTTAACCTTACCTCAACAGTAACAGCAGGTATCATTAGCGCTAAGGGCCGTAACATTGGTATTATCGGCAGCGAGGAGAATAATGACGATAATCCGTTCGGTCGTACCCGTGGCGGTCAGTCAACACCAAGGCTTAATAAAGCTATCGAATCATTTATCCAAACCGATGCTGCTATTAACCCAGGTAACAGCGGTGGGGCCTTAGTGAACACCCGTGGCGAACTGATTGGTATTAACTCTGCCATTGCTTCACACACTGGTTCATATGAAGGTTATGGTTTTGCAATCCCTGTAAACCTGGCTAAAAAAGTATTGAATGATATTGAAAAATATGGTTCTGTTAGACGTGGTTATATCGGCGTAAACTTTACCGAACTTAACCCGGATGTTGCCCAACAATTAGGCATCAGCAACACTACCGGTTTATATGTTAACGATGTAGTTGCAGGCGGCGGTGCAGAACAAGCCGGCGTACGCAAAGGCGATATCATTACTAAGGTTGAAGGTACTACCGTTTATGAGTCATCAGACTTACAGGAACGTGTGGGTCGTTTACATCCGGGCGACAAGATTAACCTTACCGTTTTACGTAATGGCAGCGAAAAGAATGTAACCATCACCCTGAAATCAGACGCTACAGGTGCAGCGCCAAGAACTGCTGCAGTATCCAGGTCAGCCGAAGAGTTGTACAATAAATTAGGTGCAAGCTTCCAGCCCATTACCCCTGCACAACGTGCTAAACTACATGTACAATCAGGCGTTCAGGTTACACAAGTAAGATCAGGTGGTTTCTTCGATGAAACTGAAATCCCTGTAGGTTCTGTGATCACCAGCATTAACAAGCAGCCTATTAATAACCCTGGCGATATTGACAAAGCAATCACCAACCTTAGAAATGGCATGGTGGTAATATCAGGTGTATATCCTGATGGTACGAGCTTTACCAACACCTTCCAGGTGCAATAATTGAAATTCTGTATATATAAAATAAGTTGAGGAAGACCCGGACATAGCGCCGGGTTTTTCTTTTTGACCCCCTCTAAATCTCCCCCGAAGGTGCTAATCTATGCACACAACTCTAGGTACCACTAAAAGTTTGTGCTACTATTAACGTTAGCCCGCTCAATTGCCGCGGGGGCTGTTACTTTGAGGGGCCAAAGTAACCAAACCCCTTGACAGCAGCAGGCCTCTTGTCGCACTCAGGCCCACCCTGCAAATCCGGCAGAAGCACGGGCTGCCAATCTTTTGCCCCACTTCGTTCCCACTTTCCTCTGCTTCAGCAAAATCTTGAAGGCCCCTGCCAACGCACGAGGCTCATCTTCTGCCAGATTTCACCCGAGGCGGATCTGCTGTCTGAGAAGAATCGGATAGCATTAAAACTTGTGTGCATAGATTAGCCGAAGGTGGAGACTTAAAAAAACTCCCTTTGGAGATGGTTTGGGAGAGGTTAGCAAAACCGCTATCTTTGCGCTATGGAGATTTGTGAAGGTGCCGAATTTCATTTTTTAAATCAGGATCTTTTATTACTGCCTCAAAAGGCCATTTTCTGGCAACAGGAAAAGGCGCTCATTGCTACGGATGTGCATTTGGGCAAGTCGGGCCATTTCCGTAAGGCCGGCATTGCTTTGCCGCAGGATATGGCGCAGGAAGATCTGGCGGTACTTTCGGACCTCATCCATCAATATAAACCTCAAAAAATATATTTCCTGGGCGATCTCTTTCACAGCGATATGAATAACGACTGGGATTGGTTCGCACTATGGCGCGAGCAGTTCCCAGCGCTGGAGATCTTCCTGGTAAGAGGTAACCACGACATTATACAGGATAAACACTACCACCAACTCAATATCTCTACCCACGACGATATTAAAGCCGGCCCTTTTTTAATGCTCCATCATCCGCTTAGTGACACGGAATTAGCTTCGGTTAATGGCTATGTATTATGTGGGCACATCCATCCCGGTGTAAGGCTTACCGGCAAGGGCAGACAGTCGGTTACCCTACCCTGCTTTAGCTTCGGCACCAAGCAGGCTATTTTACCTTCCTTTGGTAAGTTTACTGGACGAGTAGCGCTCTCGCATCAGCAAAATGATAAGGTTTTCGGTGTGCTCAGCAATAAGGTTATCGCTGTTTAATCATTTATCACACTGTCACACACATTGTCACGTACTGTCGACACCTTGTGACGGACGGACAGGGGCAATTAATGATTGAGTGATTGAATAATTGAGTGAATCCTCATCCTATGTCATCTCCAACGACAGTGAGAGATCCTATACATTGACACAAGTCTCACTAACTGTGCCTGCTGATAGAACAGCGTATAAGATGTCTCCTAACGTCGACATGACATAGAGGGGAGCCAATCAGTGTGTGACTTTATAAGCTGTCCACTCCCTGTCACACCGCCACCAACACCCCGTGACGGACGGACAGTGCCAACCCATTTTTGTTATTGCGAGGAGGAACGACGAAGTAAACTCGCAACCTAATCCAACGCTCTGAACTGGCGACGAGGTAGCTTCGTTCTTCGCCATGACACGATTTTATCAGCATCTTGGCATGGTGACGGATCTTACTTTAACCCGTTTAAATTTTCCATAACTACGCTGTAAAACAATTACTTATACATCTTTCGATAGCGATAGACCCACACCATCCAAGCACATTTTTCTTAAAAAAATCACAAAACTTCTTGACATCTCATTTTTTCATTCTATATTTATCCCATTAAATAGGTAGACATTATAGGTTTAATAGATAAAATGAAAGCAAAAAAATCATATACTCATCCCTCTTCTCGCACCTCATACCGGATGATTGCCTTCATGCCTGTCTGTCGCTGATGCTGCTGTCAATGAGCAGCCCCCCTCAGCTTCATCATATTAACTATCTAATCAAACTACTATTAATTCATCACTAAACATTTATGAAACTATTGTACCCAAAAAGAATTGTACTTGTACTAACCCTACTCATCGCTACCTTCTCGGCGCAGGCCCAACAAACCGACGATTTGCTGAACCTGCTTATCAAAAATCATCTGGTAAGCCAGCAGGATGCCGACTCGTTACGTGCAGAACTCGCCCTTAAAGAGCAACAAAAACGCGATAAAGAAAACCAGCATGGTTTAACCATAGGCCGGGCATTGCAGATCAGCGGCCTGATTCAGGCGCGATACCAGGCTTTTCAGCAAAGCAACGTTAACGATGCCTTCGACCTGCACCGTGCCCGTTTGGATGTTAAAGGTAGTATCCTTAGTCACTGGGATTATGAGGTGTATACGGAGTTTGCCGGTGGCAACGCTAAATTACTCGACGCCTACACTACCTACAAATTTGGCGATTACCTCAAAATAACTGCCGGACAATTTAAAGTTCCATTTTCGCTCGAAAGTTTAATTTCAGATTCTCAGCTGGAATTTATCGACCGCTCGCAAGTAGTGGAAGCTCTGGCTGGTCGCTCGAAGGATGTGATCGGTAATCAAAACGGTCGGGATCTAGGCGCGCAGATCAGCGGTAGCTTAGTGAAGTTGGATGACCATTACCTGTTCGATTACTATTTCGGCGTGTTTAACGGTGCCGGATATGATGTTAGCACCGACAACAATAAGCAAAAAGATATTGCCGCTCGCCTGGTAATAAGACCGATAAAAGGATTTGAAATTGGCGGCGACTTATACCATGGACAGGATATCTGGGGCACATCAACCAAAAATCAGCTTCGTAACCGCCAGGGTATTGACCTTCGCTTTGTAAAAGGAAATTTTTCTATCCAGGGCGAATATGACAAAGGTACTGACGGGGCCATTAAACGCGATGGCTGGTTTGGCCAGGCTGCCTATTTCGTGGTGCCCAAGAAACTGCAACTGGCCTTTAAGGTTGACGATTACGACCCTACCAAAACCAGTCGCACAGACCGCAGCACCTGGTACATTCCCGGGGTAAACTATTACTTCAACGAGTGGGCAAAGTTTACAGTTGATTATAGCTACCGCCGCGAAGAAGTACCAACCGCACAGATCAGAAACAATGTATTGGAGGCGCAATTCCAAATCGCCTTTTAACTCTAAAAAAACAGGGATAATGAACAAAACTAAAACTTTTTCAATCACGGCCTTGCTGCTTGCGGGTCTGGTTTTTACCACATCATCATTTAAAAGTGTTAAACCGGCTGTTGCTGCCGCAGATGATCTGCAAGGCACCATCAGTATCTCAGGCGCGTTTGCCTTGTATCCTATTACCGTAAAATGGGCAGAGGAATTTAAAAAGAAACACCCTAACGTTAGGTTTAACATTTCTGCCGGTGGCGCAGGTAAGGGCATTACCGATGCATTATCAGGACTGGTAGATATAGGTCTTGCTTCGCGCGATATTAGTCCGGAAGAAGTAAAAAAGGGTGCTTATACCGTGTACGTATCGAAAGACGCTGTGGTGCCTACCTTTAATTCTGCCAACCCCAATGCGGCGCAACTATTAGCCAAGGGTGTTAAAAGAGATCAGTTCCTTAACATTTTTGTGAGCGGCAACATTAAAAGCTGGAAACAGGTAGCAGGCAATGTAGCTGTACCCATCCATGTTTACACCCGCTCTGACGCAGCAGGCGCTGCCGAAACCTGGGCAAAATATTTCAACAAAAAGCAGGAAGATCTTTTAGGCGTAGGCGTATACGGCGATCCCGGACTTGCGCAGGCGGTAAAAAAGGACGTTGCTGCTATAGGCTACAACAACCTGGAATATTTATATGACCTCAAAACCCGAAAACAGGTTGGCGGTGTAAGACCATTACCAATAGATGTTAACGGCAATGGTAAGATTGACGCTAACGAGAACTTCTATAATACGATCGACGACCTCACCGAGGCTATTGCCACCGGTAAATACCCTTCGCCTCCGGCCCGTAACCTCGGATTTCTGTTTAAAGGAAAGCCTAAAAAGAGAGAATTAGTTGAGTTTGTAAAATATGTGCTCACAGATGGTCAGAAATTAGTTGGCGAAAGCGGCTATATCAGCTTATCAAAAGCCAAGATTCAGGAAGAGCTCAGGAAGGTTGAATAATGCATAGATTCCGATTATTTAAGGATAAATTTTTCTCGAAACTGATGCTGGTGCTTACACTGGCATCAGTTTCCTTATTGGTAATTATCGGGCTGGGCTTATATCTCCGATCGAGTCCGCTGCTGCATCAGCATTCCTGGATTCAATTATTAACCTCAAGCAAATGGCGACCCCTCAAGGGGCTTTTTGGTTTCTATCCGTTTATTATGGGAACCATCTGGGTAACAGCTGTTTCTATTATTATTGCTCTGCCACTTTGCATACTTACCGCTTTCTACCTGGTAGAGTATGTTCCGCCGGGATTACGGCGCATACTCATTCCGTTTATTAACCTGCTGGCGGGTATCCCGCCGGTGGTATATGGCGTTTGGGGGGTATTGTTCATCATTCCGCTTATTCAAAATAAAATAGCGCCTCATTTTGTAGAGTTTTCAACCGGTTATAGCGTGCTGGCAGGTGGCATTGTACTGGCAGTAATGATCTTCCCGCTCATTGTGAGTATTGTTATCGAGGTTTTACGAACCATACCTCAGGAACTTAAAGATGCATCGCTTTCATTGGGGGCCACCAAGTGGGAAACCATAAAAAAGGTATTGTTTCGCAAAGCGTTACCGGGTATTATAGCGGCCTCGGTACTGGCCATTTCCCGTGCCTTTGGCGAAACCATAGCCGTGCTGATGGTATGCGGTAACAACGCCGATGTACCCCATTCTATTTTCGATCCGGGTTATCCGCTGCCTGCATTGATCGCTAACAATTATGGCGAAATGATGTCAGTACCCTTGTATGATTCGGCACTCATGTTTGCCGCATTATTGCTTTTTGTAATCATTTTATTATTTAACCTCTTATCAAGGCTGATACTGGCCCGTTTGGAAAGGAAGCTTGCGGCATGATGAAACGTAAAATTGAAGAACTGTTCATTAAATTCTTAATGCTTGTTGCTACGGTAATTGTAGTCGGTAGCTTTTTTCTTATTGTAGGCACCATCGTGTCAAAGGGCCTGCCACACATGAGCCTCGACATGATCACCAAAACTCCTGGCGGTGGCTTTTACATCGGCAAAGAAGGTGGCGTGCTCAATGCTATTATAGGTTCACTATACGTGGCAGGCGGCGCAACGTTATTGGGACTGTTGATCAGTATTCCGGTTGCCATTTATCTCAATATGTACCTGAGCGGTAAAAATGTTATAGCCAATGCCATTCGTCTGGCTTTCGATGTGTTGTTCGGCATACCCTCTATTGTTTATGGAGCCTTCGGATTTCTGATCATGGTGTACTTCGGCATCAGGACCTCCTTATTGGGGGGCATTATTGCGGTAACGCTGTTAGTGATACCGATATTAGTACGCACGCTCGACGAGGTGATCCGCACCGTACCTCATGAACTGCGCGATGCCGCGCTTTCTTTAGGCGCTACCCGCTGGGAAGCCGCCAAAGTGGTTTTACGGCAGATTAAACCGGGTATCTTCACGGCTATCCTGCTCTCCTTTGGCCGGGCAATTGGCGATGTTGCAGCAGTACTGTTTACAGCAGGCTTCAGCGATAATATACCTACCTCCCTTCACGAACCAGCCGCTACCTTACCGCTAGCCATATTTTTCCAGCTAAGCAGCGCTGTTGAAGAAGTGCAGGGTAGAGCCTATGCCTCAGCACTCATCCTAACCGTAGTGGTTTTACTGATTACCGTGCTCTCAGAAATACTGGTTAAAAAGTTTTCAAAACATAAAATCTAAGCAATGACTCAATTTCCGCATATAAGTGTACAGGATCTTAATGTAACCATCGGCAATCATCATATTCTGAAAGACATTAACATCAACATACCTAACAAAAAAGTAACTTCCATTATCGGGCCCTCAGGTTGTGGCAAAACCACCTTGTTAAAATCCTTCAACCGCCTGTTAGACAATGGCGTTAATGCAGAGGTAACCGGTAAAGTTCTGGTTGACGGCGAAAATATTTATGACCCAAGCGTGGAAGTAACGCATATCCGCAAAAAAATGGGTCTCTTATCTCAGCGCCCCTATCCACTGCCGATGTCTATTTATGATAATGTAGCCTACGGTCCGCGCATTCATGGCATCCGTAAAAAGGCCGACCTGGACCAGTTGGTGGAGCAGCAACTGACCGCTACAGGCTTGTGGAACGAAGTGAAGGACCGGCTCAATGCGCCGGCCAGCAAGCTATCTATCGGCCAGCAACAGCGCTTGTGCCTCGCAAGGGGACTGGCTGTTGAACCCGAAATTATTTTGGGCGATGAATCAACCTCAGCCCTTGACCCGGTATCAACGCAGATCATCGAAAACCTTTTCCTAGAGCTTAAGGAAAAATATACCATTGTGCTGGTGACCCACATCCTGCGTCAGGCCAGGCGGGTTTCAGACTATATTATCTTTGTTTATATGGGTAAGATCATTGAATTTGGCCCTACGGAGGAAGTGTTGCTTAACCCTAAAGAAGAACTGACCAGAGAATACGTAAAAGGCTTTATAAGCTAAGCAGGTCCTCGCCATCGACTTAAAAAAACAGTAAGACTAATCAAAAAAAAGGCTGTATCGCCACATAGGCGATACAGCCGGTCTCACAATTAATTAACAGGTTTATTTTACGAACTATATTGCTGCATTCTGACTCCGGTACCATCATAAACTGCGCCGCTTACAATACCCGCTGCTTCTGAGACCAGGAATACAACCGTTGATGCCAGGGCATCGGTATCGGGTACCTGGTTCTCAGTAGTAAAAGTTCTACCTGTGGGTGATAGGGTTTCGGTTTTGTGATGTCGTATGGAATCTCGCTCCAATCTTCCTGCTCCCTGCCGCCAATTTTCTGCGGAGGCCGCTGGTTTTGGAGAGTAATCATGCATTACTGCATTTACTGTAACATTATGGGCGCTAAGTGCCGAAGCTGCCGACTTAACCAACCCGGTAAGGGCCCATTGGGATGCAGAACCCGCTAATCCCTCGTTACCTTTGTGCCTGCGCGATGAAATGGCAACGATACGGCCATAATTCTGCCGCATCATAAGCGGAACGAAGGCCTCCAACAAGCTGGATGCATGTAAAATATCTTCGCCCATTGCCTGTGACCGGTGCTGCTGATCGGTTGAAATTTCAGCTGTTGCTATGTGTGTATCCGCAATTATAATATCAACCTTACCAAACTTACGTACAACATTTTGGGCAAACAAGCCCATCTCATTGTAATCATGAATGTTAGCGATGCCATAATCAAATCGCACACCTAAGTCTGTGATATGCTTTTGCAACCCAAGCATTTTATCGTGCCACCTTGCAGACTGATCAATATTATTGGTATTGCCGTGAGTTAAATAAATTCCGAACACGTTTACACCCTGCTGAGCCAGGGCAACACAAATTGCCCGGCATGTGGCATTATCCACACCTGTTACTATCGCCACATGATCCTTAAGACCATGTTTTAAAGAGTTGGCAGACGGCCAGTAATTATTGGGCTTGCCGATTGCCTCTGCAGCTGCGCCATCAATAACGGTAGCTGCAATACTAACCGAGGCGCCTTTAACAGCGTCGGGGCCGATATAATTTCTTGCGTCAGCCATAAAGCAATAAACTTGGTAATGGATTACTATTATTTAAAGAACACACAGACAGGGTAATATGTTTCTATTGATGAAAATTATTTCACCGATAAAACCGATCAATGAACCACTATGCAAACTTTACATTTCACGAGGAACTGAACGACTTTTTATCGTCGGGTCCAACGGTCTTGTATTATTTTAATGACGCGCCAGCCATCAAGGATGCCATTGAAGCCATAGGTGTTCCGCATGTGGAGATAGGATGCATTTCCGTTAACGGTTCTACAGAATCACCCACCTACCGCTTGCAAAATGGAGATTCGGTACAGGTTTTTCCCCAGCTGCTCAATCAAAGGTACTGGAACCAGTTACCATTACAAAATGGCTTTATTGCCGATGTTCATCTTGGTAGCCTTACGCGCTATTTGAGAATGCTGGGCTTTGACGTTTTATTTGATAAAACATTAACAGAAGCCGAAATAGCAAGTATAGCTTCAGCCGAAGAAAGGATAGTTTTAACCCGCTCGGTGAACTTGCTTAAATATAAGGCCCTTAATTGGGGGTATCACATAAGATCCGAGCAAACAGAAGAACAATTGGCCGAAGTAATAAGAAGGTTCAACCTGCTTGAAAAGATCAACCCTTTTAGCAGATGCCTGATTTGCAACGGACTGATCGAGCCTGTGCCTAAATCGATTATAGAAGATCAATTACCGCCGGATACACATAAGTACTTTAATGAGTTCCGGCGGTGTGTGATATGTAGAAGGATATATTGGAAGGGGTCACATTATGAGCGCATGTTAAAATTGATTGCCCGGATAAAGACGTGAGTTAAATCTTTATAGCCAATCCAACACTACGCTTGAAAGAACACTTGGCACCATTGTTTCCAAGCTAATGTTAGGCTAATTTAAAATAACTATCTGACAATTATAACAAGAATGTTACAATTGTAAATCAATTGTGCAGAAGTGTGATATTAACCGGATGAAACATTGTTTAGCTTTTTTAAACAAGCCGCATATTTCGCGGTTATTTAGATAAATTGCATCTGTAAATCAAATCTATCAAGATGAGAACGATCAAAATTTTAGCTGTGGCTTTGTTCACACTGAGTACGTTAGCTTTTGCCGACGCAGCTCCGGCCACCATGGCAATTGCCAGCGCTTTTACGCAACGACTTCCGCCGCCACCGCCACCACCAAGAGCGCCGCGGGCGCGCGTGTTACATCACCGGTATATGGGACATCACCGCGTACATCGTGCTAGCGGGGTAAGGATCCACTTACCTGGCCCTCCTCCGCCGCCACCGGCACCGCCGCGTCCTTAAAACATAAAAGCCGCATCTGCGAAAATCAGATGCGGCTTTTTTATGATAGAAGGATTCCCGCGTCAAGCGTCCCCAACAGCAACCTTATAATTTATCTCATTTAAACAACTGTTCATATAAAAAATCGCAAGCAAACTGAACGGCCTTTCTCCAGCGCTCCTCCGTCCCTTTGTCGGCAAAAAAGGGATTAAAATGTACCTGGAGTTCGTGCGAGTAGCCGTTGAACACTTTTAAACTATGCGGAATATGAACGCGCTCCGCTTCTTTCTCTATATCCACACTACCATACATGGAGCCGTTTGATGTTGTGGGCGGAATAATACCGTCTTTGTTTCCGCAAATGCTTACAATGGGTACGCGCGCATTCTTTAACCAGTCGAGCCGATAGATGGCTCCCCAGAAATTTACTACAGCCGCCACTTTTTCAGGTTGCTGGGTATTGTGCAAAGCAGCTTTCGTCGTTACATTAACACCTGTGTGTCGTGCCAGTTCTTCATCACTGGTATAAGCGGCTAAGAGCGCCATGATACCGCCTGCCGAATTACCGGCCACAACAATCTTATCGGGATCGATGTGAAATCGTTCATGATTCTTCCTGAAAAACTCGATTGCCTGCCTGGCATCCTGTACAGCAAAGTAAGAGCTCTTTTGCATATCGTCAAACTTGAACGAGAATTTGCTTTTACTCAGCCGGTAGTTAATCGACGCACAAACATAACCGCGTTGAGCAAAAGTGCGGCACGTCAACTCCGCCTCATGCACGCCCTTCGAGCCAAATTTAAAGCCGCCGCCATGCATCCAGATAATTAACGGACGATTAACCACATTGTCATTTTCGGGCTGATAAAGATCAAATTCATGGTCCTTTTGTTGCGCCTTGCCGTCCTCAGAGTAATTCAGATCCTTATCAACCTTAATCCCCTCAAAGACAGCGTCTCTATATCGCACACCCTGCCGTTCCTGTGCTGTAAGCAACAAAGGGGAAAAAATTACCACCATAAAAATTGTAAGTTTGACCATAGCCAACGCGTTTATTCGTTAATATACGTACAAGCGGCAACAGATGGATGTTTGCAGTGATCCCAACCCCCTATTTGCGGCTTTTTGCTACATTTGGAGATCAGATACTTTTGAAAAATTGCTTACATGATAGCTGGTTTAGGCTTAGACATGATAGAGGTTGACCGCGTGGCAGAAAAGATCGGCAAGGAAAGCGGTTTTCGGGAGATGATCTTTACCCCGGCCGAGATTGCTTATTGCGAGAGCAAAACGAACAAATTTGAACATTATGCGGCCCGTTTTGCAGCAAAGGAAGCATTTTTTAAAGCTTTAGGAACAGGGTGGCTCACCGGCACTGCCTTTAACCAGGTGGAGATTGTACACACTGACCAGGGCCAGCCGCAAATTTCATTATTAGGCAAAACAGCAGAAACGATTGAGGCAATAGGTAGTTTTAAAATACTGGTTTCATTGTCGCACTTAAAGGCAGTGGCATCAGCAGTTGTAATTTTAGAAAAGTGAGGATGCTTTATACTGAACAAGATCATGGCAGGGGAACTGCATTGCAGGAGCAAAAACTAAAGGAGCTGTTGGCTTACCTTTCGGCAAATTCCCCTTTCTATCAGGAATTATTTAAGAAACGCCAAATCGATATTAGCCGGATCAACAATTTAAGTGACCTGACGGCTATTCCAACTACCTCAAAGGATGACCTCCAGCAACGCACCGAAGATTTCGTCTGCGTGCCACCGGAGAAGATCATTGAATATACCTCTACTTCGGGCACCCTCGGCGGCCCGGTTACCATTGCCCTTACCGACCATGATCTTGACCGACTCGCCTTTAACGAGTACAATTCCTTCCTCAATGCGGAAACCACGCCTGCCGACACTTACCAGCTAATGCTCACCCTCGACAGGCAGTTTATGGCAGGTATTGCCTACTACGCCGGCTTACGCAAACTGGGCGCGGGCATTATCAGGCTCGGGCCTGGCGTACCGTCACTACAATGGGAAACTATTCAACGTCTTAAACCAACCGGTATAGTGGCTGTACCCTCGTTCATACTCAAATTAATAAAGTATGCCGAAGCCAATAACATTGATGTTAATGCCAGCTCTGTAAAAAAAGCCCTCTGCATTGGCGAAAACGTGCGCAATACCGATTTCTCGTTGAACGTGCTCGGCAAAAAAATCACTGAATCCTGGAACATTCAACTGTTTTCGACCTATGCCTCTACCGAGATGCAAACGGCCTTCACTGAATGTCGTGAAGGGAAAGGCGGCCATTACCAACCGGACCTATTAATTGCCGAATTGCTTGACGATAACGAAAACCCCGTTGGTCCCGGCATTCCCGGCGAGCTTACCATAACCACCTTAGGTGTAGAAGGCATGCCGCTATTACGCTACAAAACCGGCGACATAGCCATGTACTTTGACGAGCCCTGCGCCTGCGGCCGTAACAGCTGGCGGCTTTCGCCTATTCTGGGCCGTAAAAAGCAAATGATCAAGTTTAAGGGAACAACGTTATATCCGCCTGCCCTATTTGAGTTACTTAACGAGCGCGACGAGATTGTGGAATATGTAGTTGAAGTATACTCTAATGAGGTTGGACTGGATGAAGTGCTGCTCCATATTTTACCAGCTTCAAGATCGGCAGAGTGTGATCACCGCATTCGGGCTTATTTACAGGCCCGGCTCCGCGTTAGTCCGCACATCAGATATGTAACGGCTGAGGAAATCCAGAAGATGCAGTTCCCCGAAACGGTAAGAAAGGCCATCAAATTTATCGACCGCAGATTCTGATTCCGGCTAAGTCGGCCTATCGGATAATAATGCTTTTTGTCTGGCTGGTATGTACGCTGAAATAGCCGAGGGCGTTGTTGCTCAAATTGGTTGGCGGATCGGCCGGTGTTACGCCGCTGAGGCCACCTGCAATCTGCTGTTGCCTTAAGGCGTACCAGTAAGTAAAGACGTTTTTATCGATACACTGCATTTCAACGGTAACCATAGCACCGCTACGGATGGGAATACCGTCCTGCCTAAGTACCATACCAATGCGCTGACCATCAGAAAAGTTGTCGTCATAGGCAAAGGTCTCTTTTACCTCCACATTATTTACATATTCAACAAATCGGTAGTAGTTCTTTACACCTATCGGATCAGCATAATATACTACTATATTTTTTCGGCCATCGTTATTAAACTCGCTATCCTCGTACCCGAGCGAATCGAGCATTACCTGGGCTGGCATAGTGGAAGTAGCCGTATAGGTTTGTCCGTTTACGGTTACCGTTAAGGTATAAGCCCTGTTCCTCTCCCCCCGGAGCGGGGTGTAACTGTATGTACCGGCGGCCCCCTCTCTAAAACTATAGAGGTGCCCTGCCGCATCATTTACTGTTACTTTAGCGCCACTTACAGCTGGGTAATCATTAGCACTATAAAAAGACACATTCCGGCTCAGCTTTACTGTTTGCGTGCCGTTAACATTAGTCAAATTACCTTCAATCACTAAACGTCCGGTATCGGTACCCAATTTAAGGTCGATCACCTTTTGGCACGATGCAGCAGATAGCACGATGATTAAACTAACTATATAAATTTTAAAACTGATGTGCTTCATGTTTTTGCCTTAAAATTTAAAGTTCCAGGTAACTGAAGGTACCGGCGTTCCAAAAATACTGGTTTCCACCGCCTCGGTAGTATTAGGCACAGTTTTGCTGTCTCTAAAGGTAACACTGTAAGGATTTCGGTGGCCGTAAATGTTGTAGATACCAAAGGTCCAGCTGGAGTGGTATTTTTTATGCGGCTTACCTTCCAGCGTTGCACCAATATCCAGTCGGTTGGTTGATGGCATACGGTAGCTGTTGCGTGCCGAATAAGAAAAAGTGGTTAAACCACCGATATTGTATTTACCTGTTGGATAAGTTACCGCATTACCTGTTCCATACACAAAATCGGTAGAGAATGACCACCGTTTGTTTAACTGGTATATGCCCACCACAGAAATATCATGGGTACGGTCCTGCGTGGCCGCGTACCACTGATTATTGTTAATACCATCAATCTTGCGCTCTGTGCGCGATAACGTGTAGCCCACCCATCCGTTAAACCTGCCATACTTTTTCTTCAGAAACAGCTCCAACCCATATGAGCGGCCCACGCCGTACAATAACTGAGATTCAACATCCTGGTTAGCAATCAGCTGTGCGCCATTCTTATAATCGATCTGGTTTTGAAGCCATTTATAATACACTTCGGCCGAAAACTCAAAGATGTTGTCCTTAAAATTCCTGAAATACCCGGTGGAAACCTGGTCTGCAATTTCCGGCTTAATATTATTGCTGCTCATCACATAAATATTAGTGGGGTTACTGCTGCTGGAGTTGCTCAACAAATGGATATTTTGCGTATTGTGGTTATAAGAGGCTTTAATGGAACTCTGGTCATTAAGTGAATAGCTTGCCGACAGCCGTGGCTCCAGGTTAAGATACGATCTCACCACACTGCCCGACGCATAGGTTTCTGAACTGGTAACATTTCCGTTGGTGTTATAGCTTTTGAAAGTTCCGGGGCCCATTAACAGCATTTGGCTGAGGCGCAGTCCATATAACAGCGTCAAATTAGAAGTAGCTTTCCAGTCGTCGCTTATATAAGCTGCGTTTTCCCAGCCGTAGCGCTTTTCAATGGTTTTATCGTTGATGTTTGAACTTGAAGACGAGGTGATGTTACCGGGGGTAAGGCTGTGATGCAAAAAGTTGAAGCCAAACCGCAGGTGATGGTCACTGGCGTTGTATTGCAGGTCTTCCTTAAGATTAAAATCACTAATCTGTGAGGTGGCCTTAAAATCGCTGTTGGTGACAAAGCTTTGAATTACATAATTGTAATTACTGTAAACCACGGCAGTATTAGAAAATAATTTACTGCTGAAGATATGGTTAAACCGCAATGTCCCCGTCGAGTTACCCCAGTTGGTCCCGAACTGATCCTTCAGGCCGAGCACGTCTTTGCCAAAATAGCCTGATATATAAATTGCGTTCTTATCGTCAAAGTGATAGTTGGCTTTAGCATTGAGGTCGTAAAAATAGATAGAGCTTCCCTGCAACGTTGAGTCCCTGGAGTGCTTAAGGAAAAAATCAATATAGGTGCGCCTTGCGCTGACCATAAAGGAGCCCTTATCTTTCACCAGCGGTCCCTCAACCATCAACCGTGAAGAAATCAGTCCCAGGCCACCCTGTACCTTAAACTCTTTATTATTACCCTCATCCATGCGTATGTCAAGCACAGAGGATAACCGGCCGCCATATTCCGCAGGCATTCCACCCTTATATAAGGTAACGTCACGTATAGCATCCGAGTTAAACGTGGAAAAAAAGCCGAACAGGTGCGAGGCATTGTATACGGTAGCCTCATCCAGCAAGATCAGGTTTTGATCTGCACCACCGCCCCGCACATAAAAACCGGTGTTCCCTTCACTTGCCGCTTCCACGCCAGGCAACAGCGCTATGGTTTTGAGCAGATCCTTTTCGCCAAATACCACCGGCACATTGTTGATCTGCTGCATGCTCAAGGTTTCGACACCCATCTGCGGCGATAACACATTATCGTTGTTGGGCCTGTTAGAACTCACAACTACCTCCTGCAGGCTGCTTCTTGAAGTGAGGCTGATATTAACTCTTTGATTACGATAAAGGGATATAGCTTGCGTAGATTTATTATACCCAATGTAACTAAACTCCAGCGTATAATCTCCCTCAGGAACGGACAATGAATAAAACCCGTAATTATTGGTAGTTGTACCTTTTTGAGGTAACTGCACAATTCTTACCGAGGCGCCGATCAATTCTTCTCCAGACGACTCGTCTTTGATAGTGCCGCTAATGGTAAATTTTTTTTGAGCAAAAAGCTGTAGAAAAGTAAATGCAAGAAACAAAGTCAGTATCGCTCTTCTCATATAGTAACCAGGAGTCTCGTGCCGTTAATGAAATTGCCGCTTGCCGGATGCATTTTGTTAATTTTTCGGGCGAAAGATAAGCGTTAAACGTCAGCTTTTGTCCAAAATGTCACAAATTTCCAGTAGTCAGCCAAAATCCGGCATACTTGATCAGTACAAGTGATTTATTAATAATTACTACTACCCCAACTATCCATTAACTAATCACCAATTAACCAATCTCCAATTAACCACCAATCAACTAAAATATCTACTTTTACAGGTTAATATCACTACCAAACTAAAACTTTAAATTTGCCCATGATCAATTTTGGACAAAGTGCCCTTACGATAAAAGACTTTTCTGATATTATATTTAAAAACCACGAAATTACCATCGATGAGGCGGCTGCTGACCGGGTGAAAACCAATCATCAGTTCCTTAAAAAATTTTCGTCCAACAAACTCATTTACGGCATTAATACCGGTTTCGGGCCAATGGCTCAATATAAGGTAAGCGAGGAGAATCTGCTGCAGTTACAGTACAACCTGATCCGCAGCCACTCATCCGGCAGCGGCAAACCGATACCGGTTGAATTGTGCAAGGCGCTGATGGTGGCCCGCCTAAGCAGTTTTATGCAGGCGCGGTCGGGGGTTCATCCTGAAGTTATTGAGCTACTGAAAGATCTGATCAATAAAAATATTGCACCTGTTATTTACGAACACGGTGGTGTGGGCGCCAGCGGTGACCTGGTACAATTAGCGCACCTCGGCCTAACCCTCATCGGCGAAGGCGAAGTTTGGTTTGAGGGTGAAATACAGCCAACCGGCGAAATCTTCCAAAAGCTGAACATTAAACCGCTTACCATACACATACGCGAAGGTTTAGCCGTTTTAAACGGCACCTCAGCCATGACCGGCATCGGCCTGATCAATATTCTTAAAGCCGAAAAACTGCTGGTTTGGCAAGTGATCCTTTCCGGCATGATGAACGAGATTGTTGAAGCCTATGATGATCATTTCTCCAAAGAGCTCAATATTGTAAAACATCATCCCGGCCAGCAAAAGATTGCCGCCATGATGCAAGATATGCTGAAAGACAGCAACATGATCCGCAACAGATCCGAGCATCTTTATAACCCCGACAACCTGGATCAGGAGGTTTTTGAAGATAAAGTGCAGGAGTATTATTCGCTACGCTGTGTAACGCAGGTACTCGGCCCTGTTTACGATACCATTAAACAGGCCGAAGCCGTGCTGGTGAACGAATTGAATTCGGTAAACGATAACCCCGTTATTGACCACGAGGCGCACAACGTTTTCCACGGTGGCAATTTCCATGGTGATTATGTATCGCTGGAAATGGACAAACTCAAGATTGCTATCACGCGCTTGTCCATGCTTTCGGAACGTCAGCTTAACTACCTGCTCAATAATAAGTTGAACCAGAAGTTTCCGCCGTTTGTAAATCTCGGCGTTTTAGGTTTAAACTTTGGTATGCAGGGTGTTCAGTTTACCGCTACTTCAACCGTTGCGGAAAATCAGACACTGTCGTTCCCCATGTATGTGCACAGCATACCTAACAATAACGACAACCAGGACATTGTGAGCATGGGCAGCAACGCTGCACTCATGACCCGAAAAGTGATCGACAACTCATTTGAAGTATTGAGCATACAACTCATGAGCATTCTACAGGCTATTGATTATATTGACTGCAGGGATCGCCTTTCATCCGTGGCCCAAAAAGTATATGATCAGGTGCGAGCCATTTTCCCGCGCTTTGTGGAAGACACGCCCAAATATAAGGATCAGCGTCGCGTGAGGGAATACCTCGAAAATGCCGAAAACTTAATCCCTTTTACCAAATGAAGTGTGCATTAGTAACCGGCGGATCACGGGGCATTGGTAGGGCCGTCTGCGTTAAGCTGGCCCAAATGGGTTATTTTGTGCTCATTAACTATAAAAGTAACACCGAAGAGGCCAATACTACGCTTAACCTGGTCAAAGAACAGGGCGCAGATGGTGAACTTTTACAATTTGATATAGCCGACAAGGAACAGATCCAGCAAACTTTAAGTAACTGGATCGAAGCCAACCCAGAAAGATATATCGAAGTACTGGTGAACAACGCAGGCATACGTGAAGACAGCCTTCTCGCCTGGATGACCGACGAACAATGGGACAATGTGATCACCACCAACCTCGAAAGCTTCTTTTACACCACCCGTACGGTTTTAAACAGCATGCTGGGCAGAAAATATGGGCGTATTATTAATGTAGTTTCCCTGTCAGGATTAAAAGGCCTGCCAGGGCAAACCAATTATTCCGCAGCTAAAGCAGGTGTTATCGGCGCTACTAAGGCGCTGGCACAGGAAGTTGGCCGGCAAGGCATTACCGTAAATGCCGTTGCTCCGGGATTTATCAAAACCGACATGACGGCAGGACTTGACGAGAAGGAATTGAAAATGCTGATACCTGTAAGAAGATTTGGCACACCGGAAGAAGTGGCGCATGCGGTTGCATTCCTTGCTTCGGCTGATGCAGCTTATATTACCGGCCAGGTTTTATCCGTTAATGGAGGATTATATTCATAACCTTTATGACGCTGCCTGTTGCTGATATTACCCAATTAATCCCCCAAAAGCCGCCTTTTGTGATGATTGATCAGCTAATCTTTGTCGACGATGAGATTACCAGGACAACTTTCACCGTACAGGCAGATAACGTTCTGACGGAAAACGGCGTCTTTTCTGAAGCCGGACTAATGGAGAATATTGCGCAAACCGCAGCGGCAGGTGCGGGTTATATGGCTATGCAACAAAACGAGCCTGTAAAAGCGGGTTTCATTGGAGCCATCAAAGACCTCGAAGTTTTCGGTCTTCCTAAAATAGGCCAGCTTTTGGAGACCGAGGTCCACATAGAAAACCAGGTTTTTAACGTTACCATAGTTACGGGAAAGGTTGCTTGTGCAGGAAAACTACTGGCCCAATGCGAAATGAAAATATTTATAGCTGAGTAACAGGAAAGATAAATAATGGCAGAAGATTTAAAAGAAGCAAAGGTTCCTGTTTACATAGCTGCCGATAATATTACGTCGCCACTTGGGCTTACGTCTTCTAAAAACTTTGAAGCGTTGAAGCAGGGGCGGTCAGGCATCGCAACGCACAACGATCCGGCGCTTTCTGCCGAACCGGTAACGGCTTCGCTTTTTGCAGAGGATGATCAATTATTTCAACAAGAATCCCAGTATACCCGGTTCGAGCAGTTGCTTATCGCATCCATTAAGGAAGCGATTACGCAAATAGATTTTGACACTACGTCGGAGAATACCATACTTATCCTCTCCAGCACCAAAGGAAATATCTATTTACTGGAAACGGAGCAGTATAACGACGAGCTGGCCAAGCGGATCGCCTTACACACTTCCGCCAAACTTATTCAGCAATATTTCGGCTTTAAGCACCAGCCCGTTATTATCTCCAACGCCTGTATTTCGGGCGTGTCTGCGCTTTTAACCGGTACAAGGTTAATCCGGACCGGGCAATATGAGAATGCAGTAGTTGTGGGGGCGGATGTGATCTCAAAATTTATTGTGACCGGCTTTCAATCCTTTAAGGCGCTTAGCGCCGGGCCATGCAAACCTTTTGACCGCGACCGCGATGGCCTAAACTTAGGCGAAGGTGCGGCAACGGTTATTCTTTCTTCGGCTGATAAGTTTAAAAACAAAATAAAAGTAGCTGGCGGCGCAGTAAGCGACGATGCCAACCACATATCCGGCCCATCACGTACCGGCGAGGAACTAGGAACGGCCATCAAAAACGCCTTAATTGAGGCCGATTTAACTCCTCAGGATGTGGGCCTCATCTCTGCCCACGGCACCGCTACACCATACAACGACGAAATGGAGGCCAAAGCCATCACTTATGCCGGACTAGCCAATGCACCTTTAAATAGCTTAAAGGGCTACTACGGCCACACCTTAGGGGCAGCAGGATTGATTGAATCGGTCATTACGTTATGGTCGGTGAAAGAGAGCCTCATTATTCCTACTTTAGGCTTTAATGAATTGGGCACAACGCCTGTTGAGGTAAATACATCATTAAAACAATCCGCAATTGATCACGCCGTTAAAACCGCTTCGGGGTTTGGCGGTTGTAATGCGGCAATAGTTTTTAGCAAGTAATCAACATTGAGCACTTCAAAATATTATATATCGGCAAGCTCCATTGTTAGCAACCATACTTTGGTCAAGAACCAACAGCAATTGTATGTTGACGATGTTGTTGATAATGCACCTGCGTTCTTTTTGTCGGTTTACCAGCACTTTGGCTTTAACTATCCCAAGTTTTACAAAATGGACAATTTGAGTAAACTCGGGTGGCTGACTGCCGAAGTGCTGCTCAAAGATAGTTTTGATAAAGCCAGGTATCAGCCAAACCAAACGGGCGTTATCTTGGCTAATGCCAACTCCAGTCTGGATGCCGATTTACGCTATTTTGAATCTGTAGCCGATATTCCGAGTCCGGCACTGTTTGTTTATACGTTGCCTAATATTGTAATCGGCGAGATCTGTATTCGCCACGGTTTTAAGGGCGAGAATGCTTTCTATATTCAGGAACAGTTTGATGCCGATTTTATAGTTGGGCAAGTAAGCTATTTACTGGATCAAAACCTATTACAGGCCTGTATCTGTGGTTGGGTAGATGTGTTGAAAGACAACTACAAGGCAGGATTATTTTTGATTGAAAAAGAACAGAAGGAAAACAGCCTCGACTTTTCGGCAATTAATTTAAATTGCTTGCTGGAGGGCAAACAGATATGAGCGCGAATGTTTACATAGCCGGCTTAGGCGTTATCTCAGGTATTGGGAATAATGTTAGCGAGCATCTGGCTGCCTTTGAAAAAGGAAAAGCAGGTATGGCCGATATTACTTGGCTCAAAACGAGGTATGCGCACGAAATCCCTGCCGCAGAAGTAAAGCAAACCAACGCTCAACTTGCCGGAAAAGCAGGTATGGACGCCGGTCTGAGCCGTACCGCTCTACTAAGCATGATAGCTGCCAGGGAAGCTTTGGCGGATGCCGACATATCCAATTTCCATTCACTGCGAAGCGGTTTTGTATCCGCAAACACGGTAGGCGGCATGGACAAAACCGAGGATTTCTTTGCGGAGTTCATGAATGACAACGCAAGCGGCGATCTGCAGCAAGTCGTTAACCACGAATGCGGCAGCGTAACCGAATTAGTAGCCAATGAATTAGGCATAAAAGACCAGGTCACTACCATTAGCACCGCCTGCTCATCTTCCGCCAATGCTATATTTTATGCAGCGCGACTAATTAAAAATGGCTTTCTTGATGTAGCCATAGCCGGGGGTGTTGATTCGCTTACGCGCTTTACCCTTAACGGCTTTAATACCTTAATGATCCTTGACCGGCATTTTTGCAAACCATTTGACGAAAACCGGCAAGGATTAAATCTGGGCGAAGGAGCTGGTTACGTGGTATTGGTTTCGGAACAAGTAGCACAGTTGTTAAACAAACAACCCTACGCCCGTTTAAGCGGCTACCAAAACAGTAATGATGCTTATCATCAAACGGCATCATCGCCCGAAGGTACCGGTCCATACCTCGCTATGAAAGGAGCGCTGAAAAAAAGCGGCCTTAAGCCTGAAGATATTGACTATATAAACCTGCACGGCACCGGCACGGCCAATAATGATCAGTCGGAAGGGACAGCCGTTAAAAGGTTATTCGGTCCACGGTACCCTAAAATGAGCTCTACCAAATCATTTACAGGGCATACACTGGGTGCCAGCGGCGGCATTGAGGCTGTGTTTTCGGTACTGGCTGTTAAGCATGGCATTATTTACCCTAACCTAAGATTTGAAACACCAATGGCGGATATGCCATTTAGGCCTGTGAAGGAGTTTTTGAAAGGCCAAACCGTTAATCACGTTTTGTCCAACTCGTTCGGGTTCGGCGGCAATTGTACTTCACTAATATTTTCAAAAGTATGAAGGTTTATATCCGGTCAGCAGTCAGTATCTCGGCCCAAAATACTTTTGGCAACGCTCCTTTTTTAAAAGACATTATTGAATACACTTCGCCGCGTTTAAAGGCCATTGAGCCGGACTACAAAAGCTATATCGATGCAAGGCTGATCCGCCGCATGAGCAGGATCATCAGGATGGGTGTTGCTGCAGCTAAGGAAAGTCTTACTGAAGCCGGCGTTGCCATGCCCGATGCGATAGTTACCGGTACGGCTTACGGCTGCCTGGAAGACACAGGTATATTTTTGAGCAGGATGATTGAACAAGAGGAGGAAGCGCTTTCGCCCACGGCCTTTATTCAGTCAACCCATAACACCGTTGGGGCGCAGATTGCCTTAATGCTGCAATGCCATCAATACAACAATACTTTTGTACACAAAGGCTTCTCTTTTGAGAGCGCCTTACAGGATGCGATAATGTTGTTGCAGGAACAGGAGGCCACAAACGTATTAACCGGCGCAGCCGACGAACTGACAGATGCGAGCTACGCCGTTTTAAACAGGTTCAATCTTTATAAAAAAGAGCCAGTTAGTAATCTCAGTTTATACCAGTCTGCTTCACCCGGAACTATTGCGGGGGAAGGAACGGCTTTCTTTGTGCTCTCGGATCAACCCGGTCGCCACGATCTGGGGGTGCTTACCGGCTTGCAAACATTTTACAGGCACTCGGGTCCGACTGAAGTTTCAGAACGGATAACGACTTTTCTCGCTAGTAACGATTTAAATGCGGAAGACATTGATTTAGTGATCACTGGTAAAAATGGCGATTTGGATACCGACGAATTGATCGACCAGTGGTATAACCCGCTATTTAAGCCCCAGCAACAGATCAACTACAAGCATTTAAGCGGAGAGTATCCCACGGCTTCATCCTTTGCTTTATGGCTCGCCGCCCGGATCATTAAAACGAAGGCTATTCCAGCTCTGGTTAAAGCGAAAACGCTCACTCAGTCTACAAAAACCGTATTGATCGTTAATCAATATCAAAATAAATACTATTCACTGATGCTGCTTTCTGCTATTTAAATTGCTCCGGAAATGTTAAAAGAAAACTTTTACACCATTCAGGAACTCGATAACAACGGCGTTGCCATATTGGAACTAAATGCGGCCCATCAGATCTTTAGCGGTCATTTTCCTGGTCAGCCTGTTGTACCCGGAGTATGTTTAATGCAGATGGTAAAGGAGGTATTGGAAGAACGCCTGCAATTAAAAACCCGATTGAAACAGGCTGCAAACCTAAAATTCATTAGTCCGGTTGATCCACGTGCAACGCCGGAGCTTCAATTGAATCTGAGCTATGGTCAGTCAGAAGATGGTTTGATAAAAGCGTCGGGTAGTATGAAAAGCGGAGAAATAGTTTGCTTTAAATTTCAGGGGAACTTTGTGGTTGCTTAAGCGTGAAGATAGACGGTGAACGCGATAATAATCTGTAGCACAACGTTGCCGTAGATCCCGGCAAAAACATCGTCCATCATTACCCCGGTTCCTGCTGGCAAGGCCTCGGCTTTGCGGATACCCAAAGGCTTCACCATATCGAAAAATCGAAAGAGTACAAAACCACCGATTAAAAAGTAAAGCGTATGCGGCACAAAAAGTAGGTTCACCAGCACACCCGCTACCTCATCAATCACTACCCGGTAACTATCCTTACCCCACTCAGGTTCCACCTTGTTACCCACAAAAATACCGATCAGCAATATGACCAGCGTTGTAATGATCATGGCCAAATTGGTGTGGAGAAGACGGTGTTTCCATAAAAACCACAACGCAATACAAGTAACTGCGGCAGCAATGGTACCGCCGCCCTTAATGTAGCCTATACCAAACCAGGAAGCAATCAGTTTAATCAAACCCATACAAAAACAAAGTTAAGATCAGCTTTTATCCAACACTTTTTCTGCGTCTCTCGCTACCTCCGGGTTAATAGTATGCCGTTTAGGGAAGTTAAACAGCAACGAGCTAATTACCGGGATCACAAAAATGGCCACTGTTAAAAGGGAGACAAAAAAGTCGGTCTTTTCACTTTCCAATATTTTTGTAAACGCTGATTCGGGGTAAAAATGTGTGTAAAGCGATATCGATAATTTTATACCTAAAATTCCGATCACCAGGAATGCGATGGTTTCGAGAAAAGTAAACTTCTCCATTAACCTAACAAAAGCCTGCGCCACAAAACGCATAGCCAGTATACCGATAAACACACCGGTATAAATCAAAAACATGTGATTGGTAAAAGCCACGGCAGCGAACACGTTGTCGATAGAAAAGGCAAGATCCATAATTTCTATCAGGGCCACTGTTGCCCAGAAATTGCCGACCAGCCCTACTGTTGAGCGGTAAATCCAGCTTTCATTTTTATTAACCTCCTTATGCTCTTCCTCGCCTTTGGCTTTAATCAGCTTTTTTTTGAAATAGCTAAAAGTTAAATAGAGCAGGTAAATACCGCCTAATGGTTTGAGCCACCATACTTTAACCAGCCAGGAAGCCAGCAGCAAACAAGCCCCTCTTAACACGTAAGCGCCTACAATACCGTAACTTAGTGCCTTTTTGCGTTGATGTTTAGGAATATCAAGCACCATGGTAGCCAAAACGGCCGCATTATCCACAGATAGTAGGCTCTCGATCACAATAAGATTGAGAATGATCAGTACGCCGGCCTTAATATCGTTTCCGAGTAGTGTATGCAGGATATCCATATCGTGTTATCAGTTTATTATACAAGCGCTATACCTTGCTTACCCATATCAGGCTATGCTGCACTCCTTTGTGTAAATTATAAATCACAATATCGTTTAAATCAGCCGCATTAACTGTGCCCGATTTTATGGCGTGTGACGGCAGTTCCGCTTCGCCACTCAGCAGCTTTACCGCCATCCATAAAGCAAACGCAGAAGCTGTTGGATATTCGCCGCTCATATGCTTAAAACGCGCAATGGCAACATCAGCGCCCATTATTCTTTCAACGACGTCAATATAAGGTAAAGTATCGCTATTCCCGTTTTCGCCACTTAGTAAAAGATTGGGCTTGGCGGGCATTCGGTCAATAAATTGCTGAACGCTTTCAGCCAATTCCTCTCTGCTGTCTGTATTGATCATTTGTACCGCTTTTACCTGCGCTAAAGCACCAGCCGGTAGATTGCTTACTGTAAACAGCGTAGCTCCTTCTCCGGGAATAGTTCCAGGCGAATTAGCCTCATAAAAATCATGGTCGTCAGCAATTCCCGACTTAAACCAGCCACTTTGTTTATCTAATAAATAGTTATTGGACGCGATTTCATCCACACCGCCCAGGATAAAAACACTTCCCGGATTTTCTGCAAGCAGCATGGCGGCATCAAGAATGGCGTTCTCAAAAGCATGCCCTTTGGCTACATGGGTATTATTATAGCCGGTATTGCCGAACATTAAACTGATCTGTGCCGCAATGGCGTTGGAGGTGCTCAACACAAAGTTGCCCGGGCTCAAAGTGTCTTCATCATACTCAACGAGCTGATCCAGAAACTTGCCGCTTTCTTCCATGCCGGCATTGGCTGTACCAATGATTACGCCATCAAATTTCAAACCGGTAATAAAGGGCGACATCGCGCCTATCGACATCCGCACAGATTTGCTCATACGCCTGAGCTGGTTGGCGGGTATTGTCTTATAAGACGGTTCTACAGCATTTAACTTATTGTCTTTAACCGGATGAAGTGCTTCCAGATCAACCGGCTCAAAAGTTTGCTGTGGCGAAATGCAGCCCATTTGGTGGATGTAAAACATGGGTATCAGATCTTAGAGACAATAACAGTTGCACAATTCCCCCCAAACCCGAACGAACTCGACATTACGTGCCTTACACTGGCTTTGTGGTAATTTTCAACGGGTTTTAAACCCAGTTGCGGGATAGGCGCTTCAAAGTTGAGGCTGGGATAAACCTCCTGATGTTTTAAACTCAATATCCCGTATATGGTTTCAACGGCGTTGGCAGCGCCTAATGTATGCCCGGTGTAGGTTTTAGTTGAGGCGAAAGCCGGCGGATTACCAAATATCCTGATCATAGCTCTGCTTTCGGCTTCGTCATTATTTTCGGTGGCCGTACCATGCGTGTTGATAAAATCAATATCAGCAGGATTTAGGCCTGCTGTTTCCAGCGCCTGTTGCATGGCCTTGTAAGGCCCCTCCCCATCAGACGACAGGGATGAAGGGTGATAAGCATCGCTGGCATTACCGTAGCCGCTTAATGCACAGTAGACATGCTTATCCTGCACATCTTCTTCACGCTCCAAAACCAGGAAACCCGCTCCTTCGCCCAGATTTAAACCTTTGCGGTTCTCATCAAAGGGGCGGCAAGGCTCATCCGAAAGGATACGCAAAGCGTTAAATCCGTTAAGGGTAAATTTTGCCAGAGCGTCGGCACCGCCCACGATGGCTCTTTTGGCAAAGCCGTTTTTGATGAGGCGCGCGCCATAGATTATAGCGTTTGCAGATGATGAACAGGCGGTATTAATGGTATTCACGATGCCCTTTATACTATAATGGCTTTGCAGAAACAAGCTTACAGAAGCGTAGTCATACGAGCCAAGGTATTCAGTTCCTTTAGACTGGCCGTGTGTGTCCCGATATAATTCATCGGTGAGGCAGATGCCTCCCACGGTGGTGGCCCCTACCAGTGCCGTTTCTGTATTAGCAAGTTCAGCCGCAGTAAGGCCGGCATCGGCGATGGCTTCCTGCATGGCATGCAATGCCAATAAACTTGTACGTGTAACGCCAGGGCTATCTACCTTCAGCTGCTCCTGCAAAGCAGCAGTGGAGGTACTTACTTCACCCGAAGGCATATTGGCATACCTTGTAGCAAATTGTTTAATGGTGCTGATACCCGAACGCCCAGCCTTCAGTGAAGCACGATTTTCCTCCACCGAATTACCGATCGCCGTGATCATACCTATGCCCGTTACAACTATCCTGCCCAAAGCGATTATTATTTTGTACGGTTAGCCTCAATGTAATCGGCCATGGAGCTAACGTCGGCCAACACTTTACGGCCCGCTTTTGGATCATTGATGGTGATGCCGTACTCTCTTTTCAGCAGAACGATCAATTCCAGCGAGTCGATTGAGTCCAAGCCCAATCCGTCGCCAAACAACGGCTCGTCATCTTTAATATCCTGAGGGGTAAGGTCTGTAAGGTTTAAAAATTGAATGATCTGGCTTTTCAGCTTTTCCTTTAATTCTTGTTTGTCCATTTTCTCTATTTAAATCAGGTTCTTCCTTTTTAAACCTATGTACGAAATTACTTGCATCACAATGATCATTACAAACAAGGGTATCAGGTCTGTAATAATATCTTTTAATTTTCCGCCTTCTAAAAACAAGCCATAATAAGCTTCGAGGCACCAATGCAGCGGCGAAATACTGATCAATGGTTTAAACGAGCCCGGCATGGCAAAACTTGGCACCATTAAACCGCCAATGGCCGCCAATATCACGATAGATATAGCCCCAAAGCCATTGGCCTGCTCTTCGGTTTGGGCAAAAACGCCCAAACAAATGGCGTAGCTTACCGCGCTTAAACCGCAAATCAAAGTTACAAAAAACAATGTACCCACATTGGGCGGCATATTTAACTGCGGCAAATTTAAGGCGGGAAACAGCCACAGGCCAATAGAAAAAATCACCACCGCCTGCAAAAAGGTAACCACCAGGTAAGTAATCTCTTTTGAAATAAGCGCGATCAAATAATTAGTTGGCAGGGTTTTAAGCCTGATGAAACTACCACTGCGTTTTTCGCGAATGATGCTCCCAGCGAGCGAAATGATGATAAAAAACATCGCAAAAATGGTCCATGCCGGAACATTGTGCTGAGAGGCATTGGGTACGTTGGTTACCCCACCGAGGGCCACCGGTATTTCTTTAATGGTGGATTGATTATGCAACAGCTCATTCTCAAGAGCGGGCGGCAGCGGCTTTTCATTGATCGCAAAGTATAGCTGACGCAGGGTTTCACGGCTTTCCGTAATCTGCAACGCACTTCTTAGCGCCCCTTCAATAGATACCCGGTACGACTCCTGCAAAACAGGCTGGTAATAAAGATCGAGGGAATTGAGGTTTACCTTCCGCCCAGCGCTATCCCCTTGCAAGCCAAAGCTTTTTAAAGCCTTTGAAGTTACGTTTTTGGCTTTTACGCTGATGTTTGTGCTAAAATCAGCCGGAATGATGATGCCTAATAATGCGTTTTTATTGCGCATACGGCCCTTCAAGTGTTGTTCCGTTTCCGACTTATCCAGCTCCTGCAGCTTAAACATGCCTATTTTATCAACAGATTCAATGAACTGCTTGCTTAGCTTACCGGTATCCCGGTTACAGATTAAAATAGGCAGGCGGTTTTTGTTCACCAGTTCAAAAGTACTGTTCTGTATACTGGTAACTACCACAACTAACAGTACCGGCATCAGGAACATCAGCGCCAGCCCAACTTTATCGCGAAGCAGGATGCGAAGATCTTTTAGTATGGTTGCCCAGAGTTTGTACATTTTAATCCCGGTATTGCCGTCCAGTTAAATTCAAAAACAACCCTTCGAGGGTGGTTTGATGGTTTTGTTCCAGCAGTTTATCAATTTCTCCCTGGGCTATAATCCGACCATTATCAACCAGCGCCATTTCATGACAAAGTTCTTCGGCCTCGTTAAGCTGGTGGGAGGTATAAACAAGCGTAGTGCCATGGCTATTCAACTGTTCTAAATAGCCAATAATGGCATGCCTCGTTTGCACATCAACCCCAACGGTAGGTTCGTCCAAAAACAATATTTTAGGCTGATGGATAACACCGATTGCCAGGTTGATCCGTCGTTTCATACCGCCCGAAAACTTTTGAACGGGCTTGTGCCTTACATCGGTTAAACCTAATATTTCCAATAGTTCAGCCGTCCGTTCGTTGATCTGCGCTTTAGTTAAACCTGCCCAGGCGCCAAAAAACTCAAGGTTTTCAACGGGCGACAGTTCATGATAAAAGGAAAAATCCTGAGGCACAAAACCGAAAAGCTTGTTAACCTCTTTGTCTTTGCCGTTCAGTTCCTTACCTAAAATGGTGACCGTACCTTTATCCGGCTCCATCAATCCGGTCATCAGGCTCATCAGCGTGGTTTTACCTGCCCCATTCGGACCAAAAAGTCCAAAGCGCTCGCCTGCCTTAATATCCATATCAAGGTTATGATACAAGAGCACTTCGCTTCCCGGATAGTGGAAATCAAGATTACGCACACTTACAGCTAAAGCATCCATCACGGCCACTTGATATTACTCAGTTCTTTAAAAGCCTTCTTTTCAATCTCATAAACTTCCATCAGGTAGTCGGCCATTTGATCAAAATCCGCCTGGCTGCTCAGCCGGCCTTTATATATACCCGCAGCCTGCACCGCCGCAGAGCGCCATACATCGCCCGAATTAGTAAAAGTTTCTGATAGCCTCAACAGCTCATCCGCCGGTAAATATTGATGCGCCTGTTGTAAAAAAGCCGCATAAATATAACGGAAGCCACCACCGCCGGTACCAATTTCTTCCTGCATGCGCACCAGTTGGGCAAGGTATAAGCCCGCCTTCTGCAGCCCGAGCTTATCGCGCCATTTGCGTATACTGTTTGCCGTAAATTTTATGCCTGCAACACCGGCAAACCAACCTGGTATATGCAGCATTTGGTGAACGTTAGTTTTAATACCGCCCTTGATAGCCTTCCGGATCATGTCATCCGTCATCGGCATATTTTTTCCCGGCAGATAAATCTGGCCTTTCGGCGCAAGCGCCCCTTTTGCAAACCGTACGCGCTCCAATTCATAACTGGTGAGTGTAGTGGCCGTTTCCATAATAGGGTCGCTGATGAGGTAGTTATCCCCTTCTTTGCCATAAACAATAAGGTTATGGGCATTGAAGTGAAAACGGTACTCGCGGGGGAAATAAGATAAGTAATATACACCTACCTGGCAGCCTACCGCATTGCCTTCTTTCAGGCTCTGCTGTAAAAAGGCTTCGGCGGCTTCCTTAGAACTAAACTTTTTGCGGATAACCGGTATGCCCAAGGCTTTGCAGGTACGCTTAAAGATCATACCCGGAAAGGTCCTGAACGCTATAGCCGGACCGTTATTTATCTTGATGAATGGTATATAGACATAAAATAAACCGGCCCCAATGCCAAATGCAAGCGGTTCGGTTATCTTATTGTCCGAAATATTTTTTAATAAACTCGATGTAACTCCCGACTCGCAATGGGCGGCCTGCCGGTGTTCAAAATCAACTATCATGTACGGTCATGCTCTTAAGATCTTCTACTGTCACGTTAAAAGCTTCAGCATATTTTTTTAATTTCTTCTCAGACAGCGTCCTAAATACATCAGCTTTAAGATGGCGTTTGATCTGCCATTTCCAGTAACCTGTGTATTCAGCTAACAGGTTGAGGTCCATCAGGCGATATTCCATAAAGAATAGGATCGGACTGGCTTCGTTATTAAGTACCTGTTGCCTTGCTGCGGCTACACGTTCCTTAATATCATCCCAGGCTACATTGAGAGCACTGCTCTTTACATCCCAGCCTTTGCTCAGTTCGGTAACATATTTACCGGAACTATCTGTAACGTAACAAACCTCTTTGGTGATCTTGCCAAGCGCGCCTAAATCCTGTGGTACCTCTTCCTTCTTCATAACGCTTTATTTATCCTGCTGGTTGCCTCTTAAACAACAGTAAGCATGGCATACATGTAAGAGAAACGTGAGCTCTCTGGTACAAGCAGCAACAGTTTTTCCCCTTTTTTCAGTCGGCCACTGTTAAACAGTTCATTGATCATCAGGTAGATCGAAGCAGCGCCAACATTACCTACACTGTACAGGTTAATGAACCATTTATCGGGCGATATGCCGCCGCCATAGATCTCGATCATGTCGGAGATCTTACTTCTGAAAAAGTCGCTGGAAATATGCGGGAGGAAGTAATCAATATCGGCCGCCGTCATGCCTTTACGATCAAAAATTTCTTTGATCTTTTTACCGCCGAGCGGAACGATATTATCACTCAACAAACCGATGTCCTGCTTTACACTGAAGATGGATTTGGTCATGATTTCTTCAGGCGTAAAATCCATGAAACCTTTTAAGGTGCCATCAGGCTGCTTTTCGCCGCCCATGTACATGCAGGTTTCCATTTCATTAGCGTAAGACACACCTTCGATCCAGTCCATCCGCAGACTCAGGCCGTTTTCATTAGGCTTGTCAGACATCAGAAATGCCGAAGCACCGTCTGAAAGCATCCACCTTAAAAAATCTTTCTGAAAAGCGATATAGGGATTTTCGTTAAGCTCCTTTAATTTTTGTGCTTCTTCCTCAAATACATCAGATACCAGCAAGCCAGAGAAACGCTCTGACCCGGTAGCAACGGCCAACTTAACATCGCCAGTTTTGATAGCCAGGTAAGCATATTTTAAAGCGTGCATACCTGCACAGCATACACCTGACGGTGATACCACTTCAATACCGTTTGTCTCCGGCAGCCAACCGTGCGTCATTACCCCGTGGCTCGGCATCATCTGATCGGGAGATGAAGTACCACATGATAAAAGTTCTAATTCCTTTATCCGCTCAGGGTTATTCTTAAACAGTTCCCTTACGGCATTGGCTGTCATCTGCGCATTGGTATGCGTTGATTTTCCACCCTTGCTTAAAGCGTAATAACGCGTATGGATGCCGTTGTTACGTAAAACTATCTTTTTCGATTTTGAGGGTTTATTGTCAATATAGCCGAGATATTGCTCCATCTCGTCATTAGAAACCGGCTCATTTGGAAAAAAAGCAGATGTACTATTAATATATACAGGATTGGCTGACATACGTTTTCTGGTTAGTTAAGTAATAAATAACGGCTCTTTTTGGCGCTTATTCTCTTTGATGAAAACGGACGTAAAAATACCGCATCCAATGTAAGCAAAACCGGTGCCCCTAAAAAGAGCGCTACAAAAAGATAGTATTTAAATGCAGAGAGCCATGGCCTTCTGTTTTTTCTGGTAGATATAATTTTTGCCCAGGCTGCAAATATAGGCTTTGCCCGTGCTTCAATAAACATCAGCTTATAGATAATTTGCACGGCGCCCATATCCACCAATTGCTGTTGCATGCCATCATAGCTGCCACTTTGCAGATACTGCGCAACCACGCGTCCAAATTCTGCTGTTTGCGCAATATCTTGGTCTGCAACACCCGGCTTAGGGAAAATGTTTAAATAACGGTCGCGTTTTCCGCTCAGCATCCAATAAAAAATGGTGATAAAGCTGATGGCATTGTGGTGCTTATCAAACAAAGCGATATTCCCCACGTGCTGAGCGCCCGCGGCAGCCAGCGCCTTACGCACACGGTCAAACGCATTGAGCCACATGTTGCGGGCTTCTGAAATGGTGACTACAGGCGTATCTTTCAATACCTCCTTAAACTCCGGGTGATTTAACAGCGAGTTTGAAGGTATACTGGGCGACAAGAACCAGGGCTGATAGCCTAATATAATGAGGTCGTACTTTTGCTGCTTTAAATTAAGCGGCTCCAGCGGATGAGGATTACCCATAACACAATCGGGCATTACGCTGAAAAAACGCTCGCCGTTCCAGGGAAAGGTAAAATCATTAACCGGCTTAATCCTTACTTTTTCTACCTCCGCACCCTGCTCAATAAGCGGCGCGGTAAAGCTGTCGATGATGTCGGCCATCTGCCCCGACTGCGTGTAATAAATGGCCAGCACTTTCTTACTCATGCCCTGCCGATTTAATTTCATCCTCAGTTAACACCTTAGAGGTTTTACTATACTCCATAATCGCATGCTGAACTTCTGGCGCGAGGTTTTTAAATGAGCGCAGCACGATTTCCTTATCTTCAGCAATATTGGCGCGATACTTTACCACTTTAGGCGCATGCTCTTCTATAGAAAGCCTTAAAAAGTGCAGCTCGGCACTGCTGCTATGATTGAGGAGCGCTGTTTCCAGTTTGATCCTTCCTTCTTTAAAAACTGCCAGTTTTTCTTTGGCTTTTTTTAGCAATCCAGCCTTTCGCATCAGCATGGCTCCTTCATAGCCTTCTTTATCATTAAATGATGTTGCTTTTAAAACATCAAGTTCGTGATCTATTTCGTCAAGACTGCCAGACGCCATGGCCCGGTAAAAAGCCCCCTTCTCCGCGCGTTGCGCAACAGCATCTATCAACACCCCAAAGAGTAACAGAAACAAAATCCCAAACACCTTCCTCTTCATAAATTCTTCATAAATTAGATACCCTCAAAGATAAGTAAGCCCGTCTTCTTTTCAAGCCGGTTTTCAAATACGAGGCAAAAGCATCCCTTAAAAACATAAGTGTCTGACTGGCAATAGCATCGCAAGTTTAATAACCAACATTAACAATTTAACTATGGCGCCGGTATGCGTCTCATTTTTAAGTAGAATATCAATTGTTATGCCTTAAAATTCATTTACTTTCGCTTACTTTGAAGTTTGAATATATTAAAATTTAAATAAAACAAACCCATGGTGAAAAGTGTAAAGCGCCATGGTTAAATGATAAAAAAGCAATTAGTGGATACTTATAAGAACCAATTTTCTGATTGCTGGGCGATAATTTTGGGAGGATCAAGCGGATTTGGGTTTGCAGCTGTAGAAAAACTGGCCCGGCATGGTATGAACATAGCGGTACTTTACCGCGAACCATCAATTGCTGAAAAAAAAGTTAAGGAAAGTTTCGCGACACTTTCGGCCTCTACGGGTACAACCATTTTATCGTTCAACATTAACGCTCTGGATGCTGCCGGGCGCGAGGATTTTATTGCCCGGTTTGCCGAACAGGATAAAAAGAAAGGCGTAAAACTTTTACTCCATTCTATAGCACGTGGCAATTTAAAACCGCTCGTATCAGCAGAAGAGCAGCCCGGCGATCTGAATATTTTATCGGCCCAGGATATACAGCACACTACCTACGCCATGTCAAACAGTTTGCTTGACTGGGTACGGGCGTTGCTGAAAGCCGGCTTGTTTCATGCTGATGCCCGGATCATTGGCTTAACAAGCGAGGGCGCACATAAATTTTGGGACAGCTATGCGGCAGTTTCGATCGCTAAATCATCGCTGGAAAGTTTAATGACCTATCTGGCAGTTGAACTGGCCCCTTATGGCCTTAAAACCAACATCATCCAGGCCGGCATCACAGAAACCCCATCACTCAAAAAAATTACCGGCAGCGAAAAACTGCTTCATATTGCCCAAACGCGGAACCCCATGGGCAGGGTGACTACTACAAAAGATGTAGCTAATGTTATTTACCTGCTTTGTACCGATGAGGCTTTTTGGATCAACGGTTCTGTTATTTATGCCGACGGAGGGGAGCATTGCTGCTAAAAACACTAAAATGCACAACGAGATTTTAAACCATTTGCCCTACAAATCATCATTTAGGTTTGTAGACCATATTGAAGAGCTCAGCCCCGAGGGTGTAACAGGCAACTATACCCTGAGGGAAGATGCATTTTTTTATGAGGACCATTTTCCCGGCAACCCCGTAACACCCGGCGTGATACTTACGGAGATTATGGCCCAAATTGGGTTAGTGGTGCTCGGTTTATATTTAATTAAAAATGACCTTACCGGCTTTAGCAATGATGAGAAGCTGTTTCCGTTGTTAACCTCAACGGATGTTTGTTTCTCTAAAATGGTTTTACCGGGACAAAAGGTTACCGTTATATCAAAGAAGCAATATTTCAGGTTCGGCAAGCTCAAATGTTATGTTGAGATGCTTGGCGAAGACCAGGAGTTGATTGCTAAAGGAATGTTTTCGGGCGTGATAAGAAAAGCAGAGATCCCAAAATGAGCAAAAGAGTTGTAGTTACCGGTTTAGGGGTAGTATCGCCTAATGGTATTGGCGTACCTGCTTTTTTAGAGGCGCTCTGGCAAGGGCGATCGGGCATTAAATTTATGCCCTTATATGAAGAACTAAAGTTTAGCTGCCAGGTAACAGGGATGCCGCATTTTGAATGGGAGCAGCTTAAAAATTATATTTCAGAAGTTACTTTTTACGGCCTCAAAGGCACCAACATTGGCTACGGCCTTGTTGCCGCGCTTGACGCCTGGAAAGATGCCGGCAATGATTTTGATACCGACGAGCCGCGCTGGGAAACCGGCTGCGTTTTCGGCAACAGCACTTCCGACTCTGAGGCCATGAAGAACGTAATAACCCGGGTTGACAACAAGGAGGCCCGCAAATTAGGTTCGAGAGTAGTAGAGCAGGCCATGAACAGTGGCGTTACCTCCTACATTGTAGGCAGGTTGGGTTTGGGCAATAAGGTGATTACCAACTCTGCCGCCTGTGCAACGGGCACCCAGGCTATATTGATGGGCTATGAATACATTAAACATGGCTACGCCCAACGGATGCTGGTTGGCAGCTGCGAACATGTAGACCCTTACGTTTTTGGCGCATTTGATTCTATGCGGGTACTCTCCCGCAAATTCAATGATCAGCCCGAAAAAGCTTCGCGCCCAATGAGTGCTACGGCTGGCGGCTTTGTGCCCGGCTCTGGCGCGGGAGCATTTGTTTTGGAAGACCTGGATTTTGCCCTTGCAAGAGGAGCTAAAATTTATGCCGAGGTTTTAGGCGGGGCAACCAATGCCGGCGGCCAGCGCAACGGTGGCACCATGACTGCGGCCAATCCAGCTGGCGTGATCCGATGCATTGAGGATGCGCTGAGACTTTCAAACGTAAAACCTGAACAGATCGATTTGATCAGCGGCCACTTGACGGCTACCAATGCCGATAAGTATGAAATAGAGTTTTGGGCTAAGGCTTTAAACCGCCGCGGTAAAGATTTTCCCGTAACCAATTCACTAAAATCCATGATCGGGCATTGCCTCAGTGCTGCTGGTTCTATTGAATCGGTAGCATCGGTGTTGCAGATCCAGCATGGGTTTGTACATCCTACTATTAACCTGGAAGATCCGAATCCGGAGATTCTGGAAATTGCCGATGCAGAACAACTGCCTGTAACGGCTGTTAAAAAAGATATAAACATTGTAGCCAAAGCAAATTTTGGATTTGGCGATGTAAACAGTTGTTTACTATTTTCGAAATTTGAAAAATAATGACCAGACAAGATATTTTAGACGAACTGAAAAAAGTGCTCGCTCCGTATACCACCAATAAAGAACTGTTGGCTGGCGTTAACGAGCAAACCGATTTGTTGCAGGACCTGAAGATTAACTCCGCCAACTTAGTTGATATTATTATAGATGCCGAATCAAAATATAACATCGAGATAGATTATGATGCTGCCGAAAAAATGACCAATGTAGGTAGCTGCATCGACGTTATACAGGAAAGATTGCAACAGCAATAAAACATGTTAAGTATCGGGAATGATATAGTGGATTTGAATCTGACAGATGCAGATCGCACTAATCAATCCCGATTCTACGCTAAGATCATAACGCTTGCCGAGCTGCAGGCCATCCCGTATGATCTCCCCCTCGATCGTTACGTGTGGTTGTTATGGACAGTGAAAGAAGCTTGCTATAAATACTGCAAGCGGCTTAAGCCTGATCTCATATTTGCGCCTGTTAAAATTCCGGTTACATTGACAGCTGTGCCCCAAAAAAGCATGGCCATTGAGGACGCTTATCCACTCCAGGAACATAACATTACTCCGGAAAACTTTTTTGCCGGTCAGGCGCTATTTGCAGACACTACACTGTTTTTCAGATCACTGATCACCAATGATTTTATTGCCACCGTTGTTGCTGATGAGGATGAGTTTAAAAACGTATATTGGGGCATTAGAGATGTAGCAGATCAGTCAGCCGAAAGCCAGTCGGCAGCGGTGCGGTCACTCGCGTTGGAGCGGTTAAAGGCCTTTTTACCGGGGCAACAGTTCCATTTCAACAAAAGCCATGTGGGCTACCCGTTAGTGGCAACCGAAACAGGCGAAACGAATATCCCGCTGTCGCTGGCGCATCATGGTCGTTTTGTAAGTTACTGTTTTAAACTTGGGTGAACTGCTACAGCCGCAGAACAAGCGTAAAATTACATTGTATATCTATCAGCTATGAATCTTGTCGATCTGTTATTGATTCTGGTAGTATTCATGTCGGTTTGGTCGGCTGTGCAGCGCGGGTTTATATTATCTGCCTTTGACCTGGCTTCGTGGTTCGGCAGCTTTGTGCTCGCCTTTGTCGCCTATAAACCCTTTAGCCTGCTGCTTGATAAATTTGTACCGTCTTTAGGTATATGGGCCGTTCCTATTGCATTTATTGTTTTAGTCGTGGTGTTCCGGCTATTGCTGGATACGCTGATCTATTACCTGTTGGCTAAAATTCCACTGAGTACGCACCGGCATATCCTTAATAAGATCTTCGGTGTAATTCCAGGCGTATTTATTGGCATGCTCTGGGCAGCATTGATTGCTACGATCTTTATGCTGTTACCTTTTGCCAACAAATTAGGCGAAAAAACGCAGCAGAGCCCGTTTGCCAACAGCCTGGTACATAAAATAGAATGGGCCGAAGCCAAGCTTTCACCGGTTTTTGGTCATGCACTTGAGCGTGGCGCCCTGAAGATGACTGGCGAGGTAGGCACCGAAGAAACTGTAAAGCTTCCCTATCACGTTGAGCATCCCAAACCACGACCCGATCTCGAAGCAGAGATGCTGAACATGGTCAATAAAGAACGAACGGAGCGAGGCATCAAGCCGCTTAAAGCAGACCCCGAACTGCGAGATGTAGCGCGGGCCCATTCTGTTGATATGTTTTCACGGGGCTATTTTTCACATTACACGCCCGAGCGCAAGGACCCATTCGACCGGATGAACCAGGCCGACGTACACTTTTTCATCGCCGGCGAAAACCTCGCTTTTGCACATACGCTGTCTATTGCCCATGCGGGATTAATGAACTCGCCAGGCCACCGCGCAAATATCCTCAATCCGTCTTTTGGCCGTGTAGGCATAGGAGTTCTTGATGGGGGTATTTATGGGTTGATGATCACGCAGGATTTCCGCAATTAAGGCATGTTGATGGTTTGAAAAACCACACTGCTTGTGGTCGCGCCTAAATCATTCCACGAACTACCGCTGCTGTGTTACGTATAAATGTCCTTCGCGTTAAAGTATGTTAAATCTTAAACACAGGCAGGCGTAAAAGATATTAAGTTTCTATTTTGCGGCGACTAAGAAAAAACCGGTCCGGCTTCAACCTACATCCGGCTTATTTCACAACTAATGATAAAACCATCAGTACTGGCAGCAGGGCTCTTACTGGCTTGTTGCCAAAGTATCAAAGCTTCGGCACAAGACACAAGCCTTGTTAAACCGGTCGGCAATGATCGTGCTGAAAAAATACGTGCGCCAACTGATTCAGCGCAGGAAAAAGATCTGATCGACTGTGTGGACAAGCTACGGCATAGGCATACTAAAACCATCTTTGTTGATACCGTTACGGCTAAACCATCGATTTCTTTTATACCGGCCATAGGCTATACGCTAACCTCGGGCCTGGGCCTGGTGCTATCAGGCAATGCCGCCTTTAGAACCGGAGCAGACGACCGCATATCAACCATTACCGCCAGTACTTCCTTTTCGCAGAAAAAACAATTTACCGTACCGGTTGAATCTATCATCTGGCTTGATGCCAATAAGTTTTTGTTGATTGGCGATTACCGGTTTTACGCTTACCCGCAGAGCACATACGGCCTGGGCAGCAACTCCAGGCTGAGCAACGAAGATCCGATGGATTTCACCTTTGTGCGGTTTTATCAGACGGCCATGCGCCATGTGACCGGAAACTTTTATTTAGGCGGCGGCTATATTTTTGACTTCCATGGAGACGTTGATGAGTCGGGCAACAAAAACCAGCAGCCGGCAGATTTCAAAACCTATCTACCTTTGCCACATACCGTTTCAACAGGCTTTACCGCAAATGGCTTGCTGGACAGCCGCGACAATTCCATTGCAGCCACCAAAGGTTATTATGCTGCCTTTCAGCTCCGTGAAAATTATCGTTTTATGGGTAGCACCAACAAATGGGGCTCATTAATTCTGGATCTAAGGCATTACATTAACTTCCCCGCCGGCAGCAGCAATGTTTTGGCCCTGTGGAGCTATGACTGGCTGGTGCTCAACGGCAAACCGCCCTACCTTGATCTGCCCGCTACCTCCTGGGACCCTTATACCAGCACGGGTCGCGGCTACATTCAGGGCCGGTTCAGGGGTGCACAGATGGTCTATGCCGAGGCCGAATACCGCTATCGTATCTCTGCCAATGGCTTATTTGGCGGTGTGTTCTTTCTTAATGCACAAAGCTTCTCAGCTGCTCCCGGGACCAGGCTGCAAACTGTACAGCCTGGATTTGGCCCCGGTCTTCGCGTCAAGCTTAATAAACTCACCAAAACCAATGTATGTATCGACTATGGTTTCGGTACGCAGGGCTCAAAAGGATTATTTGTAAACGTGGGAGAAATGTTCTGATCACAACAAAAAAGGGATCAGTCTGCGAACCGATCCCTAATGTATCATTTAACAGCCCACATTAACGGGGCTTCCGCTTAAAGTTCCTTTATTCTAATATTTCTAAAACTGATCTTATGACCATGATCCTGTAAAGCGATATGGCCCTTGTGATAGGCTGCAAAACCTTTCCAGCCTTTAAACTTGCTGTTTTCCAATAAGGTCTTCCAGTTTTCGGTCCAGAGGTTGGTCTCTACCACCTGCTTGCCATTTAGCCAAAAGGTGAGATGCCCGTTCTCTAACCTTATGCGCGATTCGTTCCATTCGCCCGCAGGCTTTACAGCTTTGGTTGCCGGAGCAATCAAATCATAGAGTGAACCGGCCAGATGGTTAGGTTTTTTATTATCCTCGGCTTTTTGATCATCAAGCAACTGGTATTCGGGGCCGGTCTCATAAGTGGCGTGATATTCCGGCGCTTCGTGAACCAGGAAAATCAGGCCGCTATTGCCTTCTTCGGAAATGTTCCACTGAAATGCCAGTTCAAAGTTTTCATATTCCTTATTGCTAACGAGATCGCCCCTGCCATCCTTTTCTGCCGGGTCAAGCTCTATAGTTCCATTGCTCACCTTCCAGGCAGCACCTGCATCCGGCTTCAAATAAGTGTGCCATCCTGTTGTGTTTTTACCATTGAACAACAGCGCCCAGTGCGCTTTCTTTTCGGCAGTAGTTAATCGGTTAGTTTGTTGGCTGTAGGCAGCGCAATAAAAAGCAACAAGCAGAATTAAAATTGCTATTTTTTTCATAGGCTATTTTTGTTAAAATAATTGTAACGTTTACTGTTGCAGCAACGTCTTATATATGTTTAATGAACATTTAAACACGCTCTGCTGATCATTAAAGGTACTATTTAAGTTTATAGTTCAAATAAAGAAAAAGCAGCGAAAAATATATAAGCGGCAGGATAACTTGATAATATAAGTAACATTTATGTTAACATAATACTTAAATTGTCAAACGTACGTTTAGAAAATGCAAAGTTTTTAAATTTGCGGCGCTTTGAATATCAATTCAGAAACCCAACTCTGACCTTATTATTGTCATAAACATGTTCTGATTCACAAATGTTAAAGTTTGCGGGGATGTTTATCAAAACAATGGCTGACTACTTATTGACATAATTTTTGCAGCTTAAATGGCCGCAATTGTAATAGTGCTGTACAAGCACAAAGAGCTTAGATTTACATTGAGCATGTGATCTGAGATTTAGTTGATTGGCAATATCTAGTGGTGTTGCGGTGCGTTCCGGGGTGAGATACGGAACGCATTTTTTATTTTATAACCACTTCAGTTCACCAAAATTGATTTTAACTGATTTTAGTGAGCACATTATAAAAGGCGTGATAAATATCCCTGAGCGCAGCAACCTCAGTAATACCCTGGTTAATATTCAGCTCCAGTACCGGATAGTGTTCATTAGATAGGGTGTGCTTGTGAATACCAAAACTAAAATCCTCAAGCGTGGTTAGAACCGTTCTCACCTGAGGATCATCCAAAACGCGCTTAATCTTTTCTTCGTCATTGGTTTTAATAACCACCTGCTGGTCCAGCTCGGGGTACCCTATTTCAACATCCTGCATACCAAAAAATTTGCCTACCTCGTCAAAAAAGTCTTCATGGTGTATGGCAAACCTAAAATCGGTATTGGCCAGCAACGATGCCGAAAATTGAGTGGCTTCATAACCACCTTCAAAACCACCGCCGGGGTCTATATCAATATAAAGCCTGATACTGGTTTCGCCTTGTTTAATAGTAACATCGTAGGTGAGCAAGTCGTCTTCTACACCGAGATCTGAGGCCAGGTTGGTCCATATTTCATCGTCGGTAACGCCGGTAATAATTTTTGGGGCTTCCATTTTTTTAGGGATTTAGTGTAAAACGCATTGTTCCCTTTTATGTTTGCTCTCACGCGTATCATCATACCCTTTTATAGATCAGGCACTTTCAATTACCAGAACGCCACATGGTATCTGTTAATCAACTATTCTCTGTTTTTGCTATCCATGATAATGGTTACCGGCCCGTCGTTAATCAAATCGATTTTCATATCCGCTCCAAAAATACCAGTTGCTATTTTCTTATTTAGAAGAGCTTCAAAGGCGAGGATCATCTCTTCATAAAGCGGCACAGCCTTATCCGGCCTGGCAGCGCGAATAAAAGATGGCCGGTTTCCTTTTTTGGTTTGCGCGAAAAGCGTAAACTGTGAGATGAGCAAAATGTTACCGCCAACATCACCCAATGCCTTATTCATCAAGCCAGCTTCATCACTAAAGATCCGCATGGCAGTTATCTTTTGGGCAAGCCACTGTACATCTTCTATGCTGTCGGCATCTTCAATACCCAATAATACTACAAACCCGGTTTTTATCTCACCGGTTAATTTGCCCTCTACAAGGCAACGTGCTTCTGAAACCCTTTGTATTACTGCGCGCATCTTTTTAGTTCATTGGTTCATTGGTTCATTGGTCAGCCCTCATTGGGTATTGGTCACTGGTAATTCGTAACCAATCAATCCTGTTCGTAAATCTCAATTCGTAATCCTCAGGCTCTGGTGTCATTGCCGTGGTAAATGCTGAGGTAGCTGTCGTAGCGAGATGGTTCAATTTCGCCGTTTTCGAGGGCTTCCAGTACTGCGCAGCCTGGTTCGTTAATATGCCGGCAATTATTAAAGCGGCAATCATGCATACGGCTTCGCATTTCGGGGAAGAAGTGGCTCAGCTCCTGTTTTTCAATATCGATAATACCCAATTCGCGGATCCCTGGTGTGTCTATAATAAAACCGCCCTCGGGGAGTTCAAACATTTCGGCAAAAGTAGTGGTGTGCATCCCTTTGTCGCTCCATTCAGAAATTTGATGGGTGCGCAATTCAAGGTCTGGGATAATGGCATTCAGCAAGCTCGATTTGCCAACGCCAGAGTGGCCGGATAATAAACTTACCTTATCCTTTAACTCCGCAACCACCTCATCTACGTTAGTTCCTTCCAGCGCGGAAACCTGGAAGCAGGGGTAACCTATATCTTCATAAATGCTTTTATAAGCGCCAAGTATTTCGAGTCCCTCGTCACTAAAAAGATCCAGTTTATTAAATATTAAACGTGCCGGTATATCATAAGCCTCGGCGGTAACCAGAAAGCGATCTATAAAGCCTAGCGAAGTACGGGGCGAAGCTAACGTTACCACTAAAAAAGCTTGGTCAAGATTGGCAGCAATGATCTGCGCCTGCTTAGATAAATTGATGGCTTTGCGGATAATGTAGTTTTTGCGATCATGTAGTTTAGTAATTACCCCAGTGCCCAGATCCGGTTCCTGCTCAAATTCCACCTGATCGCCCACTGCAATAGGATTAGTAGTGGTAATTCCCTTAATGCGGAACTTACCCTTTATACGGCAGTCAAACCGTTGCCCGTTGGGTGTTTGCACCTGGTACCAGCTGCCTGTTGATTTTGTAACTAAACCTTGCATACGTCAGTAAAATTACAAATTTGAGACCCTTTTTTTAATAAAATCATTTTTGTTCTTGTGATTTTGAAAATTAACTGCTTAATTTACACTGTCAAACAAAATAAGATGATAATCAACAACACCATTACTACGATTATTATTACCACCGGTATAATACCTGGAGGAAGATAACCGTATGGTGTAAAAGATAACAAACCAAAAAGGCGCCTTCCTCCAAACGGGGAAGGCGTTTTTGTTACAATCACAACGTAGATGAAAATTTTAAAATTCGGAGGCACATCAGTAGGTTCAGTACAAAGCATCAGCACGGTGCTTGAGATCTTAAAAGCAGAAAGCGCAGGCGGTCAAAAACCAATTGCGGTTGTTTCGGCCATGAGTGGTATTACTAACCTGCTTGTTGACATGGCAGAGCGCGCTGCAGCAGGTAAGGAGTTTACCGCACAACTGGCAGAATTGGAGAACCGCCACTTTGAAGTGGTAAAAGGCTTATTGGATATTGCGCAACAAAATCCTGTTTTTACCCGCCTCAAGATTTACTTTAATCAGCTCGAGGATCTGTTGCAGGGCGTTTTTATCCTTAGGGAGCTTACCCCCAAAACACGCGACATGATACTGAGCTACGGAGAGCGTTGCTCCGCACTGATGATTAGCCGTATTGCCCTGGCCCGCATTCCGGATGTGGTTTTTGTCGACGCTACTGAAGTGGTTAAAACAGACAGCAACTTTGGGCAAGCCAAAATAAATACGGACCTTACTGATTTAATGATCCAAAGCCTGTACAACCAGCACAACAACAAACTTTTGCTGGTAACCGGATTTATTGGCAGCAATGAAGAAGGACAGGTTACTACACTTGGCCGCGGAGGCAGCGATTATACCGCTTCTATCTTCGCCGCTGCATTAAACGCTTCCGAAATACAAATCTGGACGGATGTTAACGGTATGATGACCGCCGATCCGCGCATCGTGACAAAAGCATTTTCACTGGCAGAGCTTACCTACACCGAGGCTATGGAACTTTCCTACTTCGGCGCCAAGGTGATCTATCCGCCAACCATGATCCCTGCCTTTTTGAAACAGATTCCGATCGTTATTAAAAACACTTTTGACGTTCGTTTCCCTGGCACAGTGATCAGCAACTCGCGCAAGCCAACTACATTAGCTATAAAGGGCATTTCTTCCATAAACCGTGTAAGCATCATCAACCTGCTGGGTAGCGGCATGGTGGGTAAGGCCGGTTTTAGCGGAAGGCTGTTTTCCCTGCTGGCACGCGAACAGATCAACGTAATCCTTATCACTCAATCGTCTTCTGAGCATAGCATCACCTTTGCCGTGAACCCGGATGACTCCATAAGAGCACGTACACTGATTGAACAGGAGTTTGAATTAGAGATACTGGCTAAAAAATTAGATACACCGGTGATTGAAAATCATCTTTCTATATTGGCCATTGTAGGCGAAAATATGCGTCAAACTCCGGGTATCTCCGGCAAGCTGTTCCATGCCTTAGGCCGTAACGGTGTTAATGTGAGGGCCATAGCACAGGGATCATCTGAGTATAATATTTCGGTGATCATTAGCGAGCATCATTTAGCCAAAGCATTAAATGCGGTACACGATGCCTTCTTTGTCGACCTTAACAAAACCCTGAACGTATTTTGCCTCGGCACAGGCAATATCGGCAAAACGCTGTTTAAGCAACTGCGTGAGCACACCGGCTTTTTACGGGAGCATAACCGCATACAGGTTAAGATTGTAGGGATGGCCAACACCCGCAAAATGGTGTTCGACCCTAACGGTCTGTCATTGGAGCGCTGGAGCGAACACCTCGAGCAACATGGCATACCTTCCAGCCTTGAGGAATTTGTGAACACCATGAAAGGCATGAACCTGCCAAACTGTGTGTTTATAGATAATACGGCCAGTCCTAACCCAATAGCCTTCTACAAGGGTATTTTTGAGTCTAATATCTCGGTGGTTACCTGTAATAAGATCGGTAATTCAGGACCGTACAGCCAATATAAAGATTTCCGTGAAACGGCTCTTGCCCATGGTGTTGACTTCTTCTACGAAACCAATGTTGGAGCCGGCCTGCCTATCATCCGTACTTTAAAGGACTTAATGGGTAGCGGAGATCGCGTACGGAGGATAGAAGCTATTCTTTCCGGCACTATCTCCTTTATCTTCAACAATTTTAAGGGCAATGCCAATTTTCATGATGTGGTTAAAATGGCCCAGGAAAAAGGCTATACCGAACCAGATCCACGTGATGATCTTCGCGGCACAGACTTTATGCGTAAGGTGCTGATACTTGCCCGCGATGCCGGCTATGTGATGGAACCTTCAGATGTCGAGATAAAATCCATCCTTCCTGAAGCTTGTATCAATGCTACCTCGGTTGACGATTTTTATGCTTCGTTACTGGAACAGAACGACTATTTCAACAACCTGAAGAAGCAGGCGGAAGAAAACAACAAGGTATTACGTTATGTAGGTAAACTGGAAAATGGCAAGGCCAGCATATCACTGGAAATGGTTGACGATAGCCATCCGTTCTATATGCTGTCTGGCGCCGACAATATCATTGCCTTCTTTACAGACAGGTATTACGAGCGGCCAATGGTAGTAAAAGGCCCGGGCGCAGGCGCCGAAGTTACAGCAGCAGGGGTATTTGCAGACTTAATTAATGTTGGCGCGAATTAAGCCGGCGTTTATTAAACTTTTCAAAAGAGATAAAGATGTCATCAGATATAGTTAAAGAAGAAAAAGCCGGTTTAGCCGTTGCGGGAAACAGCAGGAGCAAAGGAAGTAAAGAAATAAAGGTGTTTGCACCGGCTACAGTTGCGAACGTTGTTTGCGGCTTTGACATACTTGGGTTCGCCGTAAATGAACCGGGCGATGAGGTGATTATGCGGCTTACCGATAAACCAGGCATTACCATCAGCAAAATTACCGGCGACGATGGCCGTTTACCATTAAACCCTGAAAAAAATACCGTAAGCGTGAGCGTAAAGCATTACCTGCAACATATTGGCCGCACGGATGTAGGGCTGGATATTGAGTTGCATAAAAAAATGCCAATCGGTAGCGGTTTGGGTTCAAGCTCTGCCAGTACTGTTGCTGGTTTATTTGCTGCCAAAACGCTCTTAGGCGAAAATCAGGAGCCTATAGAACTGCTACCTTTTGCCATGAAGGGTGAAGAGCTGGCCTGCGGTCAGGGGCACGCAGATAATGTTGCACCTGCCTTGTTTGGTGGCTTTGTGCTTATCCGCAGCTATGACCCGCTTGATGTGATTAGACTGCCTAATCCTAAAGATCTGTATTGCGCCATTGTTTTCCCTGAGGTTGATGTACCAACCCGCGAGGCACGCCAGATTATCCGCAATAAGGTATTCTTAAAAGACGCCGTTACCCAATGGGGTAATATTGCAGGTTTAGTGAGCGGTTTGTTTATGCAGGATGTAGACCTCATTGGTCGCAGTATGAAGGATGTACTGGTTGAGCCCGTACGCTCCATGCTCATCCCCGACTTTTATAAAATGCGCGAGCTGGCGATGGAAAACGGCGCAGTCAGCTTCGGTATATCCGGATCAGGGCCATCTGTTTTTGCCTTTGCCAAAGATGAAGCTACCGCACATCTGATCACCCAAAAGCTGCAACAGCATTTAACACAAATAAAAATAGGCTCAAAAACGTTTGTATCAACCATCAACGACGCCGGACCCAGGGTTCTTTAATATAATCCCGCCAAGCCGAAATTAAATCCGAAATCGACAATCCGAAATTCGAAATCCAACATGAATCTCTATAGTACTAATAATACATCTTCACGCGTATCTTTTAAAGAGGCCGTTTTCAATAGCATGCCACAGGATAAAGGCTTATACATGCCTACATCTATCCCAAAGCTGCCTGCCGAATTTTTAAATAATCTGGCTAACTACTCGCTGCCGCAAATTGCCTTCGAGGTAGCCAAAAATATTTTACAGGACGCTATTCCTGAAAACGATCTGAAAGCTTTAATAGATGATGCCATCAATTTTCCGGCACCTGCTGTGAAGCTGGAGGAGAACGTGTATGTATTAGAGCTTTTCCACGGGCCATCACTGGCATTTAAGGATTTTGGTGCACGATTCATGAGCCGGGTAATGAGCTACTTCCTTGAAGCAGGCGAAAAACAGCTCGACGTATTGGTAGCAACTTCCGGCGATACGGGCGGTGCAGTAGCGCTCGGTTTCTTAGGTGTACCTAATACCCGCGTAACTATTCTTTACCCTAAAGGAAAAGTAAGTCCAATACAGGAGCTGCAGTTAACTACTAACGGCCAGAATATAAGAGCAGTTGAAGTAGATGGTACTTTTGACGATTGCCAGGCTTTGGTAAAACACGCCTTTACCGATGCTGAGCTTAACAAAGTATATCGCCTAACTTCTGCAAACTCGATCAACATAGCGCGCCTTATCCCACAAACTTTCTATTATTTCAACGCTTACGCACAGTTGCTGCGCGAAGGTAAAAGCAAGGTGGTGTTCGCAGTGCCAAGCGGCAACTTCGGCAATATTGGCGCTGGCCTGTTAGCCTGGAAAATGGGTTTACCGGTTGAGCATTTTATTGCAGCAACCAACGTTAATGATACGGTACCTGTCTTTCTTAAAACTGGCGTATATGAGCCGAAACCATCTGTAGCTACGCTTTCAAACGCGATGGACGTTGGCAACCCAAGCAACTGGGTACGTATTGCAGATATGTTTAAGGATAATCCGGACGCTCTAAAAGAACTGATGCAGGGCTATAGCTATGATGACGAACAAACCGTTGAAGCTATTAAAGCAGCCTTTAACAAATACAACTATGTGGTATGCCCACACACTGCTATAGCCTGGAAAGCCTTGAAAGAATGGCAGGCACAAAACGGCCAACCCGATGTAGCCGGTGTATTCTTGTCGACCGCTCATCCATGCAAGTTCCCTGATGTTTTCCCGGAAAATATTGCCGCAGCGGTAAAAGTTCCGGAAGAAGTTACAGAGCTGGAAGGCAGGAAAAAACAGGCAGTAGAGTTGTCAAAAGACTTCGCCTCGTTTAAGCAATACCTGTTAAACAACGCATAAGTTGAACTCATTTTAAAGCCGGATGATTAACACGATAATTTTTGACCTGGGCGCAGTTTTGATTGACTGGAACCCAGACTACCTGTACCGCAAAATATTTGCAGACGAAGCGAGTATGCGCAGTTTTCTGCAAAATGTTTGTACGCCCCACTGGAACGAGGAGCAAGACGCAGGCCGTACCTTACACGAAGGCACAGAATTGCTGGTAAGCGAGTTCCCGGAGCATGAGGAAAATATCAGGGCATTTTATGGCCGTTGGGAAGAGATGCTCGGCGGAGCCTTTGACGGAACGGTTGAAGTTTTCAAAAAGCTGAAAGAAAGCGGCGAATATAAAATTTACGCGCTCACCAACTGGTCGGCAGAAACATTTGAAATTGCAAAGGCGAAATATGACTTTTTGGGTTGGTTCGACGGCATTGTTGTGTCAGGCGAGGAGAAAACCCGCAAGCCATTCCCTGAGTTCTACCAGATCCTCCTTGATCGTTATAATGTAAAACCAGAAGAGGCTCTTTTTATCGACGACAATTACAGGAATATCGTTGCCGCAGAGCAATTAGGCATTAACTGCATCCATTTTACTTCTCCGGAACAATTACAGGCTGAATTACCAAAATTTGGTATCAGCCTGTAAACACCGGGCAATATTAAAAATGATAGCGTAAGCCACCTCTGTAGGTTTCGTTCTTCATATTAAAAAACACATAAGTGGTATAAGCTGCATTGTAATCATACATAGCAAATACCTCGAACCTGTTATTAAAGCTGGCCCCTATCTGTAGCGGTAAGCCTAGCCACACATTCTTCAGGTCATACGCATTTTGCTGCGTATTGGCTGCATAACCAGTGGTAGTGATTTCATTCTTGCTATAAAGGGAGAAATTAATATTTAAACCGGTTCCGGCAAAAAATTTCAGTTTCTTCTTGTTATAGAAATTGTACAAAACCTGCGGACTAAAAGTAGCCGTGTATTGATTAAGCTGATAACGCTTATTAGATGTGGCGAATGCGTTGTAGACGAAGGTCTTGTTAATATCAGTGAGTACGTAAGAAAGATCTAACTCTCCCCTAAATACCCAACGCTGAATACGCGGATTATTAAACAACTGAAAACCTACCCCCAGAGAAGGAGAAAAGGACTTCTTTCCGCTTGCATCCCCAAAATCATTGGTTCCGAGGATCTGCAAGGCTGTGTAGTTAGCGCCGAGGCTTACATAAAACGACAGCTTTTGATCGTTATTCACTTTCGGTTGTGTATGCTCTATCTTACCAACTACGCGGATCAGATCGCTTTCGTCATAGGCAATGGAGCTCGACCCCATCTCTTCATTGCCATCGTATTTGTTTCTCAAAAGATTTAACTGTCCAATGTAAGTCAGGCTTTCCTGTATATGAGCATCATCACCATAGAAGCGGTGATAAACAAGCTCCTGCGGTTGATCCGCCCCTTCCCGGGTAAAAAACCGGGTCCTGATATTATCGATATGACGTAAAAGAGCAATATGCGGCCCACGTATCAAGAGCTTTAAGAAAACAGTATCCACACTTTTCGAGGTGTCCACGCCGTTGGATAGTTCGCTAGTTTTGGTTTTATCCATGCTTAACAGGCCCTTATACGCTAAATAAGTTTCGCCTGAAACGGAGAAAGCCTTGATATTGGCTGGGCCGAATAACTGCACCTCCGCATTGCCGACAGCTGACTTAAATTGTATTTGCTTTGGAGATCTGTGCCATTCGCGATAATCAATATAGCCTTTGACAGTATCACCAGAGCTTTTTACTATGTAGCCAGGTTTGTAATTACTTTGCGCGAAGACAACAGCAGGAGCTACTAAACATAGCAGCATGGTTAATTTAAATTTCATATAAGAATTAGGGTATTAGGATGAGAATATCTATTAAAAAAGAAAGTGGACGCCCAGGCTCAGAATATCACTCTTCAAATTGAAGTTATTGTAATTACTATAACCGCCGGTAACGTAATACTTAATGTTTATCTCAATATGTTTATTAAACATACCACTTGCCTCTACCGGGAAATTGAACCAGAATTTCTCAAACCCATACGGCTCTACAACCTGGTCTCCTGATACCATATAAGTGATGATATGCGGACCGTTATGGTAAGCAGAATAATTTAACGCTGCACCAAAACCGAGATAGATCTTACTATTTACCTGGTTAAACAGGGCATACATAATCTGCGGTGTAAATGTTACTGACGACTGCTTCAGGCTATAGCGCTCTGATATAGCCGAGCCAAAATCTGAAGCTGTATTAACATAAAAACTTCTGCTTTGATACCAGTAAGAAGCCTCAATTCTGAATAATAGTTGTTTCACGGCAGGATTAGCAAAAAAGTCTACTCCGGCACTTACAAGCGGTGTCAAAACAGTTTTATTAGCTGCAGCTGAAAAGTTATTATCTCCGGTAAACTTTGTTGAAATCGAGTTAACGCCGCCGCCGGCAAAAAACCTCATGGCTTTATCAGATGATACCTTCTTTACGCTTTTAGTATGATTAAGCTGATCTACAATTTTCAGCAGGTCACTTTCTGAATATCGGATGTGATCAATGCTCTTTTGCAATGCTTCATCGCCTGATGCGTAGGTATCCGCAAGCACCTTCAATTGCCCCCGGAAAGTTGAGGTCTCCCTTACCCCGCTACCTGTTGTATCGATGAAAACATGATAGGACAGCTCCTGAGGCAACTGGCCCTTTTCGCTGATAAAAAAGCGGGTTTTTATATCGTCGGTACATTCATACAAAATTACCTGGCGGCCCGTATTCAATTGCTTTAAAAAGACTGAGGCATTAATAGTTGAAGTATCAATACCGGTAGAAACATCGGGAGGTACATTTCTGTCGGCGCTGATGCGGCCGCTAAAGCTCACAAAAGTTTCCATGCCGGTAACGCCAAAGCCTTTTGCAGCTATAGCTGTAAAAACTTGTGGATTTGAACCGGCAGGTTCAGTACTAAATTTTACCGAGGTTGGCGAATGGCTCCACTCTTTGTAATCGATAAAGCCCTTGAGGGTATCGCCGGCAGTAGTAACCACGTAAGCCGTTTTAAAATTAGCTTGAGCAAGCGCAAAAAAAGGCAATAAGCCGAAAAGCAATAAGTATACTTTTTTCATTAAATGGATAAGGTTAGTTTGATATATTACTAGAATATAGCCTGCGCTATACGTTTAGTAGGTTCTGGGTTGCCCATGGTATAGAAGTGCAGTACCGGAACGCCAAAACCAATAAGTTCTTTACATTGATTGATCATCCACTCAATACCTACGTCTTTTACTTCTTTCTCCGATTTGCAGTCTTGCACGGCCTCGCTCAGGTCTTCCGGAATATCGATATGGAATATTTTAGGTAGATTGATCAGCTGTTTGGATGAAGTAATGGGTTTCAATCCGGGAATGATCGGTACGTTAATATCGTTCTCGCGGCACAGTTTTACAAACTCAAAATATTTGGAGTTATCATAAAACATCTGCGTTACTATAAAATTGGCGCCATTGTCAACCTTTTTCTTTAAGAATCTAAAATCGGTTTTCAGGTTGGGCGATTCAAAATGCTTTTCGGGATATGCGGCCACGCCGATGCAAAAATCACTCTTAACTACTTCATGATCCTCGTACAAATAACGACCGTTGTTCATATCAACAACCTGCTTCAAAAGCTCTGACGCAAAAGCATGCCCTCCTGAGGTTGGTATAAATCCGGCGTCGCCTTTACGCGCATCGCCACGAAGCACCAGCACGTTGTCAATCCCCAGGAACTGAAGATCGATGAGTGCATTTTCAGTCTCCTCTTTGGTAAAGCCACCGCAAATTAAGTGCGGCACGGCGTCAACCTTGTAACGGTTCATGATAGCAGCACAAATGGCTACCGTCCCGGGCCGTTTACGATACGATACCTTCTCGAGTAAACCATTGGCATGTTGCTTATAAATATAATCCTCCCTATGATAGGTAACATCAATAAACGGAGGATTAAACTCCATTAGCGGGTCTATGGCACTATAAATACTCTGGATACTGTGCCCCTTAACAGGCGGTAATAATTCAAAGGAAAAAAGTGTTTTGCCTTTTGCATTGGCAATGTGATCTGTAATCTTCATAACCCCCCAGCCCCCTAAAGGGGGAGCTTTTATTAATATTTAGTTTAATTTTTCACAATAAAAAAGGCACCCGTTAAAATATCCCGACTAAAAAGTTTAGCCGTTCCTATCCCCCTTTAGGGGGTTAGGGGGTATAATTCAAATTCGGTCCCAGCCACCTTTCAACCGTCTCTACCGACATATTCTTACGGCGTGCGTAGTCTTCAACCTGGTCTTTACTTATTTTGCCCAGCCCGAAATATCTTGAGTCGGGATGTGCAAAATAGAACCCGGATACGGATGCGGCCGGCATCATGGCCAAACTTTCGGTAAGGTGCATGTGCGCATGGTCGTTTGCTTTCAATAATTCAAACAGCGTGATCTTCTCGGTATGATCCGGACAGGCTGGATAACCGGGTGCGGGACGTATACCCTGGTACTGCTCCTTGATCAACTGGTTATTATCAAGCTCCTCAGTTTTAGCATAGCCCCAGTACTCCTTGCGCACCAGCTCATGCATCTTTTCTGCAAAAGCCTCTGCAAGGCGGTCGGCAAGCGCTTTGGTCATGATGCTGTTGTAGTCATCATAATCCTTTTCAAACTTAGCTACCAGCTCGTCGCAACCTAAGCCAGCTGTTACGGCAAAGCCGCCAAAATAGTCAGGGATGCCGCTTTCCTTAGGCGCAATAAAATCAGACAAGGCATAATATGGCTCGCCTTTCATCTTTTCCGTTTGCTGACGCAGGGTGTGTATGCGCGTCAGTAACTGGGTCCGGCTTTCATCGGTATAAAGCTCAATATCATCGCCTACGCTATTTGCCGGCCAGAAACCGATAACGCCACTTGCCTGCAACAGCTTCTCGTCAATGATCCGTTTCAGCAAGGTTTGTGCATCGTCATAAAGCTTTTTAGCTTCCTGCCCCACATACTGATCATCAAATATCTTAGGGTAACTACCCCTCAGTTCCCAGGTATGGAAAAACGGCGTCCAATCAATATAAGGCACCAATTCTTCTAATGGGAACGCTTCAAATACTTTGCCCGAAACGGCAGGTTTAGGCGCTATAGCCCCGTTTAGATTGATCTGGCATTTCTGGTTACGCGCTTCTTCGATAGAAACAAAACGCTTATCAGATCGCTTGTTCAGGTGCGCTTCGCGCGCTTTCTGGTATTCATCTTTAATAGTTTGCACATAGCCATTGCGCTGCTCCTTATTCATTAAGTTGCTGCAAACGGTAACACTACGCGAAGCATCCAGCACATGTATAGCAGGGCCGGAATAGTTAGGCGCAATCTTAACAGCCGCATGGATACGTGAAGTAGTTGCCCCACCAATCAGCAGCGGAATATCAAAGCCTTCACGCTCCATCTCTTTGGCAAAATGTACCATCTCATCCAACGAAGGCGTGATCAAGCCGCTTAAGCCGATAATATCTACCTCCTGCTTCCTCGCCTCTTCAATGATCTTTTGTGCCGGCACCATTACCCCAAGGTCAATGATCTCGAAGTTGTTACAGGCCAAAACCACGCCTACGATATTCTTGCCAATATCGTGCACGTCACCCTTTACGGTAGCCAGCAATATTTTGCCAGCACTGCTGCGTTGATCCGGATTTACATTCTTGGCTTTCTCAGCCTCAATAAAAGGCAACAGGTAGGCCACGGCCTTTTTCATTACCCGTGCAGATTTAACTACCTGCGGCAAGAACATCTTTCCGGCGCCAAACAAATCGCCCACAATGTTCATCCCGTCCATCAACGGACCTTCGATCACTTCCAATGGGCGGGCATATTGCTGGCGCGCTTCTTCTACGTCGGCATCCAGGTACTCAATAATTCCCTTTACCAAGGCGTGTGACAAGCGTTCTTGTACCGGTCCGTTCCGCCATGCCTCATCTTTGACAACCTCTTTTCCTTTAGCCTTTACTGTTTCAGCATATTCAACCAAAATTTCGGTGGCGTCAGGGCGGCGGTTCAATAGCACGTCCTCTACCTTGATGAGCAGTTCCTTTGGAATCTCCTCATAAACCTCCAGCATACCAGCGTTTACAATACCCATATCCATGCCTGCTTTAATGGCATGATAAAGGAACGCCGAGTGCATGGCCTCGCGCACCACATTATTACCCCTGAAAGAGAAAGATATATTACTTACACCACCGCTAACTTTAGCTAAAGGCAGGTTCTGTTTAATCCAACGAGTTGCTTCAATAAAGTCGACAGCATAGTTGTTATGCTCCTCCAAGCCGGTGGCAACGGTTAATATATTCGGGTCGAAGATGATATCCTGTGGAGGGAAACCAACTTCGTTAACCAGTATATCATAAGATCGCTTACAGATCTCTTTCCGACGCTCCAATGAATCCGCCTGACCTTGTTCGTCAAATGCCATCACAACAGTAGCAGCACCGTAGTTCAAAATTTTGCGGGCATATTCCTTAAATTTCTCCTCACCCTCTTTTAAAGAGATGGAGTTTACAATGCCCTTGCCCTGCAAGCATTTGAGGCCGGCCTCAATTACGGTCCACTTGGAGGAGTCGACCATGATTGGCAGCTTGGCTATGTCCGGTTCGGCGGCAACAAGATTCAGGAATTTTACCATTACGGCTTCCGAATCAATCATGCCTTCGTCCATGTTAATGTCTATCACTTGTGCGCCACCTTCAACCTGCTGGCGGGCTACAGATAGTGCTTCCTCATAATTTTCGGCGAGGATAAGCTTTGAAAACTTAGGTGAACCGGTAATATTAGTACGCTCGCCTACGTTCACAAAGTTTGTCTCAGGAGTTACATTGATCGCTTCCAGACCGCTCAGACGCAGATAGGGCTCAACCTCCGGCTTTTGCCTTGGGCTATATTTTTGTGCACGCTCGGCAATGCAGCGTATATGATCTGGTGTAGTTCCGCAGCAGCCACCCACAATATTCACCAGGCCGCTATTCATAAAGTCGTCTACCAGGTGAGCCGTTTCGTGGGGTTGTTCATCATAGCCACCAAACTCATTTGGCAAACCGGCATTAGGATACGCCGAAATAAATACATCTGCCTTTACTGATAACTCCTCAATGTGCGGCCTCATTTCTTTTGCACCCAAGGCGCAGTTCAAGCCCACCGAAAGCAGGCCAGCATGGCGAACCGAATTCCAGAAAGCCTCAACCGTTTGTCCAGACAATGTTCGTCCCGAGGCATCGGTAATCGTACCCGAGATCATGATCCCACCCGATTTGCGGAAGGCGCGGTAATCCTTACCCTGCTCCTTGCACTCCTGCTCGTAACGTTTAATGGCAAACAGAGCTGCTTTGGCATTTAATGTATCAAATATGGTTTCAATGAGCAGCAAATCACTTCCACCGTCAACCAAACCACGCACCTGCTCATAGTAAGCTTCCGCCAGATCGTCAAAAGTTACGGCGCGATAGCCCGGATCATTTACATCCGGCGACAAAGATGCCGTACGGTTCGTAGGGCCGATAGCACCGGCTACAAAACGTGGTCTGTCGGGGGTTTTTAGATTGAACTCATCCACTGCTTCCCGGGCCAATCGTGCACCTTCAAAGCTCAGCTCATAGGCCAAATCCTCCATCTGATAATCGGCCAGTGAAATGCGCTGGGTACTAAAGGTGTTTGTCTCTATAATATCCGCACCGGCTTCCAGGTATTCAGCATGAATTGCCTTGATCACATCAGGGCGCGTAAGGTTCAAAAGGTCATTGTTACCCTTCAGGTCTGATGGGTGATCTTTAAACCGCTCCCCGCGAAAATCTTCCTCCGTTAACTGATAGCGCTGGATCATGGTTCCCATGGCGCCGTCAATAACCAGTATACGTTGTTGTAAAAGCTCTCTAATGTCCATTTTGTATATAGATATTAGACGTGAGATGTGAGATGTGAGATATAAGAGGTAGCACGCATGCAGCTTGTCTCAAATCTCAAATCTAATATCTCAAATCCAAATACAGCTTATCTCGAAAAGTCGGTGTTGATTGATGACTTTCGCTTATCTGTCTTAAACCTTATTCATTATGGGTTTAAGTAGAATGTAGCACCTTGTAAGCACAGGTTGCTAAGACTTCGCAGGGTCTAATCCCTCCATCTTTCTCCATAAGCTGCGCAAAATTGCAAAATAAAGTGCTAAAGTGCAAGTAACGTGTACCAGCTCATCGTTTTAAACAGGGAAATAGTTAAAAAAATGACATATCGCTGCCCAAGCGCTCTAGGGGGGAAGCAGATCAGTTGATGAGGCCGGCACGGAAGGCATACTGTACAAGGGCGGCAGTGTTCTTAACACCAGTTTTATCAATCATGTTCTGCCGGTGGCCCTCGACTGTTCGTTTGCTGGTAAACAGTTTATCCGCAATTTCCTGATTGGTTAAGCCCTCGGCAATGAGGCTCAATACCTCCAATTCACGTTGCGTAAAATCTGCAACATCTTCCTCCTCACTTTGGTGCTGGCGAATTTGCTTAGCCAGCTTTTTAAATATTTTAATGGAAAGTTCAGAACATATATACGGCTTGCCCTGGTTAACATGATCAATAGCAAATACCATTTCTTTATGATCAACGTTCTTTAAAAGATAGCCCATCGCGCCCATGCTCAAAACATTGGCCACATATTTTTCATGATCAAGCATGGATAGTATTAATGTTTTAATATGAGGGAAACGTGCCTTTACATTTCTCACTAATTCCAGGCCGTCCATTTCGGGCATATTAACATCTGCCAGGATAACATCGGTTTCAATTCCCTCCTCCAGCAACTTAATGGCATCTATACCATTACTTGCCTCGCCGACCACCTGAAAATTTCTTTCCTTTTCCAGAAGGCTTTTTATTCCGTTTCTGACGATCTGGTGATCCTCAGCTAACATAATTTTGATCATTAATGTCGCCTGTTTAGGTTAAATTTTTAGATGTGCAGACGCGGATCATTAACGAAAGGTAAAAGGTTCAAGATTACACATTCAGGAAATTTAACAATTAATTCCGAAGTTATCGATTTGATTAAGACAAATCAAATTTCCTCAAAAAAAAGCCGATGGTTTGTTTGACCGGTACAGTAAAAATATTTATCAAGCACAAGTAGGGAGATCAGGTCCTCCTGCCGCTTATTCTGAAACTGTTTAACGTGGGCATTGGCATTTTTTACTATTGCTTGTACCTCCTCAGGACGGTCGATGTAATACCGTAGCCGCTCGTCCAGGTCGCTGTAGTCATCCTTAAGCCTGATATAATGATGATCCGGGATGAGCGAACCCTCCATAAACCAGGTTTCATATTTAGGTTGTGGCATAACGGCAACAGAGCCAGACGACATAATCCATTTTAAATTGGTAGCCACGTCGTGTCCCTCAAGACTCAGGATAAACTTATATTTTAAGTGCTCACTTATGGATATTTTAGGTTTTATCCATTCGGCATTTCCTCCTACGGTATTTACCTGCCCGAGGTCGCACAAGGGGTGACCAAAATAGGTCTCCATAAACTTGATACGGTGAGGCTGGATCATTGCACCCCTGCCTATCAGTATGTCTTTCTTATCCTTGAATTTTACAGGATCATTAACGAAAAGGAAATGTCTTTTTTTATCAAGCTTTAAGAGAACCGCGTTGGAATTATCACCACCGATGGGCCTGCTCTTTTGGATAGTGGGCACACCGGAAACACTGATTACATCGCCAAAAAGAAAATTAGCCCTAAGGTTTTTTGGGAAATACCGCGCATATTCAAAAGTGTCAAAGTTGTACGCTTTAGGGCTTTCAAATATCTGCATATCCTTTAGGGCGATAGCATTTTCGCCTATAGCCGTACCGGGATTGAGCTTATTATAGTAGTTAACCCGGCCTAAAATATAATCCTTATCATACCGCTGCAGCTCTTTGATCTTTTGATTAAGCTGCCGTTCATACAGTCCAGCCGGGAACAGTTGCCGGAGCAGGTTGCGGGCATAATAGGGAAGCTTATTCTTTTTTAAGGCAATATTTAAATCGGTCCAGAACATTGGCAACGTTATAACAGCAAATTAAAACAAAAAGCGCCGCCTTGCGGGCAGCGCTTCAAAAATTGCAAGGTTAATCTTATTCGCGGTGATCGTGTACTTCTTGCTCACGGAATAGTTTCGCACTGAAGTAGTCATGATTCATCTTGGTGATATTAACGATAGAGATCTCCTTAGGACATTCTGCTTCACAAGCACGAGTTAGGGTACAGTTACCAAATCCTTCTTCGTCCATTTGCGCAACCATGTTTTGTACGCGGGTCCAGCGCTCTGGTTGTCCTTGTGGAAGTAAAGCCAGCTGGTGAACCTTAGCGGACACGAACAGCATAGCAGAAGCATTTTTACATGCAGCCACACAAGCACCGCAACCAATACAAGTTGCTGAGTTGAAAGCCTCGTCTGCAACCACTTTAGGGATTGCAATTTCATTAGCATCTGGCACACCACCAGTGTTTACTGAAATATAACCGCCAGACTGCTGGATGCGGTCAAATGCAGAACGGTCAACAGCTAAGTCCTTAATTACCGGGAAAGCCGTAGCACGCCATGGTTCAATAGTGATAGTTTGGCCATCATGAAAACTGCGCATGTGCAGCTGACAAGTGGTAATGGCCCTTTTTGGACCATGTGGACGGCCATTGATATACAATGAACACATACCGCAAATACCTTCGCGACAGTCGTGGTCAAAATGGATAGGGTCTTCGCCCTTCAAAGTCAGGCTCTCGTTTACTACGTCGAGCATTTCGAGGAAAGACATATCCGGAGATATGTTTTCGGCTTTATATGTCACAAACTTACCTGCAGTTTGTGAGTTTTTCTGACGCCATACTTTAAGCGTCAGGTTCATAGTTCCGTTTGCGTTACTCATTCTTGTTATAGATTTGAGTTGCGAGCGATGGATGTTAAATCAGAGCGGCCTTGTTATTTTCCTGTCTCAAATCTCACATCTCATATCTCACATCTTACTTATAGCTTCTTTGTGTTAAATGCACGTTTTCAAATACCAGTTCCTCTTTGTTAAGTTGTTCTGGCTGGTTCTCGCCCTTAAATTCCCAGGCTGCAACAAAAGCAAACTGGTCATCCTGACGTAGAGCTTCACCTTCTGGTGTCTGCGATTCAACCCGAAAGTGGCCGCCGCATGATTCGCGACGCATTAAAGCATCATCAACCATTAGCTCGCCCAACTCCAGGAAGTCGGCCACACGACCAGCTCTTTCCAATGAAGCGTTAAATTCTTCATTCTCGCCAACCACTTTAGCATTTTTCCAGAAATCGGCACGCAACTCGCGGATCAACCCTTTAGCCTTTTTCAGGCCTTCTTCAGTACGCGCCATACCGCAATACTCCCACATAATGTGGCCCAGTTCGCGGTGGTAATCGTTCACAGTTCTGGTTCCATTCAAAGCAAGTAGCTCATTTACATGCCTAATTACCTCTTGTTTGGTTTGTTCAAAGGCAGGGTGGTTAGCATCAACCGGCTTTGGACCGATAGTAGCCAGATAATCACCTAAAGTGTAAGGTATTACAAAATAACCATCGGCCAGACCTTGCATAAGCGCGGAAGCACCCAGGCGGTTAGCACCGTGATCTGAGAAGTTACACTCACCCAAAGCATACAGACCAGGGACACTTGTCATCAGGTTATAGTCAACCCAAAGCCCCCCCATGGTATAGTGTACCGCAGGGTAGATACGCATTGGCTGGCTATATGGATCCTCATCGGTGATCTGGTAGTACATGTCGAACAGGTTACCATATTTCGCCTCAACAGTATCGCGGCCCAAACGTTGAATAGCGTCTTTAAAGTCAAGAAACACAGCGATACCAGAACCGCCAACACCACGACCTTCGTCAACCATTTCCTTTGCGTTACGTGAAGCAACGTCACGAGGAACAAGGTTACCGAATGAAGGATATTTACGCTCAAGGAAGTAATCGCGATCCTCTTCTTTTACATCATTTGCCTTAATCTGTCCTTTCTGCAGCTTTTGTGCCATCTCAACAGTCTTCGGCGCCCAAACCCGTCCGTCGTTACGTAACGACTCAGACATCAGCGTAAGCTTTGACTGGTGTGTACCGGTAACAGGGATACAGGTAGGGTGAATTTGGGTATAGCAAGGGTTAGCAAAGAAAGCACCACGTTTATGTGCTCTCCAGGCTGCAGTTACATTTGAACCCGCTGCGTTTGTAGACAAGTAAAATACGTTGCTGTAACCACCGGTACATAACAGTACAGCGTGGCCGGCAAAAGTATCAATGGCACCAGTTTTGAGGTTACGGGTAACAATACCACGCGCATGACCATCAATAACTACAAGGTCGAGCATTTCGTGGCGGGTATACATTTTAACTTTACCGGCCTCAATCTGGCGGTTAAGTGCAGAGTACGCGCCTAACAGTAATTGTTGTCCTGTTTGACCTCTTGCATAGAAGGTACGGGATACCTGGGCGCCACCGAATGAGCGGTTATCCAGCAAACCTCCGTATTCGCGTGCAAAGGGAACACCCTGGGCAACACACTGGTCAATAATATTTACAGATACTTCGGCCAGACGATATACATTGCCTTCGCGGGCGCGGTAATCGCCACCTTTAATGGTATCATAGAATAAACGGTAAACGCTGTCGCCGTCGTTACGGTAATTCTTAGCAGCGTTAATACCACCTTGTGCAGCAATAGAGTGCGCGCGGCGCGGACTATCCTGGAAACAAAAAGCGGTTACATTATAACCCAGCTCTGCCAATGAGGCGGCAGCAGATGCACCGGCCAAACCGGTACCAACTACTATAACATTATATTTACGCTTATTAGCCGGGTTAACCAGCTTTAAGTTAAACTTATGTTTGCTCCATTTTTCGGCTAATGGGCCTTGCGGAATTTTAGCATCCAAAGTCATTTTTCGAATATATTATTTAATAAGCGTTATAGTTGTTTATTTGAACTCATGATATAGTAAGCAATAGGCATTGCGGCAAACAATAGCGGAATAATTACCGCAAAGAACCATGTACCTATAAACTCTACAATAGGCGTCCACTTGCGGTGAACCCACCCCAAACTGCGGAAAGCACTCTGGAAGCCGTGCACCAGGTGGTATGCCAATGCAACCATAGCAATTACATATAGTACTACATACCATAAGTGGCTAAAGCTTTCAGCTACGCGGGCATGCAGATCCTTTACACGCATAACCTCTGTGTTACCGTCATAAGAAAGAGAACGGTCAAAATCAGCGTTTGGAGGAGTGAATGCAGATACGGTCTGCTCGCCGGTTAACAAGTTGGTACGGTACTCTTTAAAAGCGAGCGCGTGATTGAACTTGTAGGTAAACCAGAAATCGCCCATGTGGATCACAATGAACAGAAACAGGATTGAACCCAACAGACCCATGTTCTGTGAAGACCATGAGGTTGGAGATTTAGGACTTACGGCATAACCAATAGGCCTTGCCTTACGGTTGTTTGTAGTTACGATAATTGCATAAATGGTATGCACAATGATGCATATGTATAATATATATGCTACCACTTCAATTGGCGGAAAATGCGCCAAAAAGTTAGCATACACGTTAAAACCATAGCCGTTATCGTTCTTAAACAGTTGCAGGTTACCTGCAACGTGTACAATTAAAAATGTACAAAGAAACAAGCCCGTTAAAGCCATGATTAGCTTTTTTCCCAGCGATGAGTTAAAGGTTTGTTTAAATTCGCTCATTATCAAATAGTTTATTTTTTTCGCAAAATTATTTATTAAAAGCTGAAAGATATAAAGGTGCAAGAGTTATTATCTGGTATTTGATTATTTAGAAACATTCTAAAAAAATATGACATAGGGATTAAATAACGATATTGTTTATATTGGGCCAAAACGTTTTGCGATAATTGGTGTAATACTTATAGTGAAAGTGAACGTTTTTTACTCCGAACCTTACCTGCCCATCCCTCATTGCAAGTGTCGATACTCAAATCATTTCGGGGTCTAATAAAAAAATTCAAGCATATATTTTTGCCTGATAATCCAAATACTGACCGTTTTAGGAGTGGGGTGCGTGCGGAATATTGAAATCGAAACCGATCGGTATGCAGGTTCAATGGAAGTTGAGCCATGTAAAACGAAATGATATGTCTAAAAACAATAAAGTGGTTTCTATGAAGCCCGCAAAATTGAACCCCGAAAATTATATCAAAACCAATGCACGCATACTGCCAATTGGCAATTGCTGGTTAAACAACGACTGGCAGGATAGCGGCCTGGCCCATATTATTGTTGAACGCCTGCACAAAACCGGCAATATAACTTTTGGCACCTACCTTGTTGATCTTTACTGCCTGGGGCTGAGGGATACTTATTATGAATTCAATACAGATCCGGATGATTATGAGGACGAAAAAAGCATTGTAAGCACTTTGGAAAAGTGTGATTACGCGCTGGCACACAATATTATTTACGGAGCCATAGCCTATGCAGAAGACTATGGATTTAAACCCCATAAAGACTTTTCGATCTCAAAATTCATCCTCGAAGAGGATGACGACGACATTGAACTGATGGAATTGGAGTTTGGCCTCAATGGCAAACCGTGTTATATCATTGGGGCAAATGACAATGAAGCCAAAATAAAACAGGTTATTGCTACGCTTACCCGCACCGCAGGCGAAGGCAATTTTGAAGTGAGAGAAGATGACCTTGACGAAGAATTCCTCTTAGACAGAATGTTTGATGAGGAGCCTATAGATGAGCTTGGGCTTGACAACCACTTTGCATCAGAATACCAGAAACAAACGCAGCGTTATTTAAAAATCTATAAAAAGATAAGCAAAGTATATGACGATTATATACGCACCGCCGAGGTTAAAGCCATAATAAAACAAACCCCGAGAATTGGCGACGGCTACAAAATAAGCAAAGACTGTAAAGATCAACACGATTTTGAAAGCCGGGAACAGGAGAAAGAATATGAATTTCTGACCAAACTGGTGCTTGAAGAGGAAGATTACGACATGGCCATAAAGGTGGCTTATGAGGCGCTGGACAAATATCCCGGCCAGCCAGCCTTTTACAATATCCTCAATTTTGCTTACACTTTTATGGAGGAGTACGAGCAGGCCGAAAACATTATTCTTGAGGCCTGCACACGCTACCCCGATTATTTGTACACGAGGGTACATTATGCGAATTTATTGCTCTCATCAGGCCGTGAAGATGAAATATTGCAGGTATTTAATGGCAAACCAGACCTTGACGCGCTTTACCCCGATCGAAAAATCTTCCATCCTGGCGAAGCTGCGGCATTTTATGGTATCATGTGCCGATACTTTATCGCTACCGATAATATTGACTCCGCTGATTTATATGCGGATGCCATGTTCAGATTTAAGCTTCTTGACGATTATGGTTCGACAGTGCTAAGACCGGCCATAGAAGAGCTTTGCGAGGCCAAAATGAATAAATTAACCGAAGCCACAAAAGACGGTGCCGATTCCGACGTTTCCGGATGAAAAACCGTCAATATAAATTCATTTAATTAGAACCAGGCGAAATTAAATTACAATACAAGGTTTTCGCGGTTTTTCCATATTTCGGGAGTTGAGCTCTCCTCGTTCGCTCTTAATTGCAGTTTTACCCTGGCCTGTTTAAATGCTTTTTCATAATCCAAAGTACTGTCGTTGAAAAGGCAGCGATAAAATGCTTCCGAAAAAGTTATTGCTGCTTCATCACCAAACGGGCAGTTCATCCCGATTACATATTTGGCATATTTAGAAATTACAGCTGCCTGTTCGGCAGAATAACAGGCGTTTAAAAAAACACAATCTGTGCTGCCAAAGGTGCTGAAATAGCCATCAAGGATAGCTGTTGGTATAAGTTCAGCTTTATTATCGCGGTCACTCAGTACTACGCCTTTCCTACCTGCATGGCCCGAAAAATGGATAATGGCCGGCTTCGATGTATTGATGGCATCAACCATAGAGTCTATCGTTGCCGCTAACACCGGATCTCTAAAAACGAATTTATCCCTGTTGGCTGAAGCCACCAGCGTATCCTTAATCAGGGCATATTCAAACGTGATCTGGAGGTTATCCAGATCTTTTGGGGAAGCCGCAATAAAGAGCATGGTTTTACCATTATTCGGTTCGCTTCCGTCAGTATCACCTTGTACAACTGCAACAAAAACTTTTTTCAGATCGGCTTCAGTCAACCTGTCTATTACATAAGATAATGCCTGCCGTAATTTTTCACTTTCAACATTGTAGTCGGCCCGGCTTAGCAACATTGAATTATAATCTCTTTCAAGTGCCTTTGACTGCCCCTTTAAACCAACCATCAGCTTATTTGACGGCATTACGGTATATACCGCCAAAATAGCTTCGTGAATGGAAATATCTGCAAGCTTACCTATCAACTCTGTTTTTATATCCATTGCTCTGGCTGTTTAAGGATTATGATAATTAAATAGCTTCAACTTTTCATCATCACTCAATGACCACGCTTTTACATGCCTCCTGGAGTCTACATACCTGATGACACTTTGAGGATCGAGCGTATTGACAGACTTTATATCCGTATTGTTAAGATTGACCAGAACCACGTACCCAGGCTGGGTATAAGCAATAACATTGGAAATAACCAGCGGACCGCTCTTACTTTTTAAACTATTCCTGTATTTGGCCAGCTTATCCAGCGATTTATTTAACATTGTCAAATACACGCCGTCATCCACAAATATCATGTTGCCGGATGAGGAGAAAAAAGCATTGGCGATAGGAAAGTCTAATTTTTTCTTCCGGGGCTTGCCACCACCCATCTTTAATGTTAAGGTAGAATCCTGATCTGTATACCTTAGGGTATCTTTCCCTGAGACTTTTGTCCGGGCGTGGAATACACTGTTATACACACCTAAATTGGGCAGTCTTTCAACATTTCCATTACTATCAATTTGAACCGGCAGCGGTTGCAAATATCCACTTGGATTTCGTACCTGAAAAAGACAATACGCGATCCCTCTTTTTATCGAATCGATGTTGGCTGAGACAATATTGGTTGACCGTATGTCTAACCCTATAAATTTCAAGGGATGCTGTTGCGGGCCATTCAGATTTATCAACGAATCCTTTTTTAATATGATAGGCTCACCGTTACTTCCAAAGCCGGCATCCAAAACATCGGTATCCCTTTTTAAAAAGGCACCTTTATTATCATATAAATAGGCGTGATAAACGCCATATTGCTGGCCGAAGCTATTAGAAGGCTTGATGTCGCTATATAGTACCAGCAAATCATTTCTACTGTTGTTGCTGATGGATTTTGGATACAAACCGGGCTCCGATATTTTCTTTCCGAGGAAATCATAGGAATTGAAAAAGTCTAAAAACACCCTTTTTGAAAATGCAATGCTGGATGTATCCCGTTCAATATTGCGGTATATATCCGTCAGCAAGATCAATTTTTTACGGGCAAGGTTTGTATCTATTAAGTCGCCGCTCGTTGGCGGGTTAAAAAGCGATACATGCTGAGATAAAAAAACATTGTCGCGGTCTATTTTATGCTGACGATTGGCTAAATAATCGAGATAAGACACAACAACCAGCAGAATGACTAAACTAAGAGCGCCAAGCTTAATAGCATTTTGTTTGGCGGTGATGTCTTTGTTTTGCTTTTTAACTATCGCGTCTCTAAATGCCTCATTTATGATATAAAAATCGCCGCCCTTTTTACCATCTCTTATTTTTTCAATAATATCCCATTGATCAAGCAGGTTAACGGTTTCCATTAATTTTTCTGATGGCTCCAGTTCTTCGATCGAACTGATGGGCGCACTACGCGTTCCTAAATGCGCAGCCATTTTTTCCTTTACTGTCTGCCCCTCAGCATTTAATTCCGGATTGGAAGCGCCTTTAATTCTGAAAGCGCTTAAATTACCTTCTTTGTTGAGCAATTTCTTCAGCAGAACCCGCTCGTAATCTCTTTTTGCTACCCTATCCAGACTGCTGATCTTTTCTGAATAGTATTTATATAGCTGAGCCTCCAGGTTTCCTAAAAATCTGGAGCTGGCCGCTTCTAAAATGGGCTTTACTAAACTATCGTGACTAATTTCAAAGCTCTCCCCGCTTACGGTATTAATTTCCTTGCGGATTATTTTACTATCTGTTAACCCGGTCAGCAGCCTATCATTAATCCCAATTGGATAAATAGACGTTTTATCCAGGCAAATCCGACTGTTAGTTTTTATATCAATTAGTTTCTTCTCAATAAGGTAGCGTATACAAAGGGCCTGCACGTTTCCGGCGTAGTCTGAAGCGATACTTTTGATAATATTCTCATAGTATTCTTTGATAATATCGCCGATAGCTTTATTAAGGTTCTTTTTGGTGACCACAATGGACACAACCCGGCCCTCTTTGTCCATGGCCTTCTTAATATCAATGGCCTTATGCTCAATAAATTCGCAAATGATCTGGAGCTGAAAGGTTTCGATATAACCCATTTGCGCCGTCGCGCTTCCCTCAAACAGGTATTCTTTTATGGCAGCTACAACATCGGGCGCAATTTCAAAGGGTGGTGAGATAAAATCGCCTTTGAGGCTTGCCGGTTTGGTTATCGCATCGTCTACTTTGGCAGCATCCAGGTGATCGAGCCTAAACCGGTTATTAAATATGCCAGGGATCACACCGCCTAACTCATCTAACAGGTATAACCGGTCTGATCTTATGCCTATCAGAAAGCTGGAGAAAAAGTCGCTTCTGATAAAATCAACCCGGTATTTATTTTCTGCTATAAAACTGTCGCCAGCCTTGATCTTCTCATTTAAAGCCTCCTGAAATTGATAAGGTATCCGGTTATAAATCACCTCCGAAAATTCCTTCGCAAACTGCTTGTACTGCTTTATCGGAAAATTAAACAGTTCCTCAAATTGATCGATTATGAATATAACTCCTTCAAACCCGCCATTATTAGCTTCCCATTGCAAGGTTTTGAAATATTGCCAAAGGCTTGTTTCATCGCTCTCCTGAAGAATTTCGTTGAGATAGATGCCGCCGGAAGTTTGATTATTCTTTAATTCGGCGATGATCTGCTTCCTGAGCAGAAACTCATCAGACTCATAACTCTTAAACGGCTGCAGCCTGATCTCTACAATCTTATATTGCTCAGCTTTAAAATAGGGAATTAAAGCCGCATGTATTAAGGACGATTTTCCATTCCCCGACCTGCCAAAAAGTATACTCAAACCCTTGGTTTTTATTAAATTGATGAGCGCCTCTTTTTCACTCTCTCTGCCAAAAAACAGGTTCTCATCTTTATCTGTGAAAGGCCTGGGGCCAGGGTAGCGGTGTTCACTCATGACGCGCCATAAGTTAAATAGTGTCTGAACCTATATGTAGTCTAAAATTTTGTCTCTGATATCGGCAAACTCTACTCTGTAATCTTCGCGGTTTATTTTATTACTCAGTTTAGACACCATTAAAATTCTGGTGTCTGAACGCTTGTTGGTCATAAACTTTACAGCCTCGTTATTCTTTTTATTTTCAAAGACTGTCTTGAGTTCATTGATTAAAGTAAGCAGCTCATCATCATCGCTAACATCAGAGATCCGGTCAAAAAAGTACGTCTTTTCCTCATCCGTAAGATGCGTATTCTGAGTGCCGCCTACATCAAGAGCCCCCTTGTTCAGCTGAGCTTTTGGCTCATTTATAACGCCAGGAGCCTTAGACAGTTGATTGATAAAATCATAGCTGTCTTTTATAAATTTCAACTTAAGCGGGTAGCGCGTTAACCAACTCATATAGGCGATGTTGTCGATATTGGTATTATTTAACGCAGCTAAGATCATCGGCCGGTCTTCCTTGTTTTCCCGGCCTATCTGGCAAATTTTGGCGATGAAAATGGGCACATACCATTTTTTCAGATCGAACCCAAGCAGCAAAAAAATCCTTGCATCCGAAAGCCTTTTTACGGCTTCGGCGGGATAGACATCGTTGTCATTACTATCGCCTAACGTTTTAAAGAAAAACTTATAAAACCGGTCGTAGCTGTAAATAAGCGATTGCTTGTGTTGATAATGGCCAAAAAGATTAAAGATGTAGGGCGCATCTTTGTATTCCGGCTCATTGGAAATTCTTTCAAACTGGCTTAGCGGATGGTAAATTGAAAAGTAGGTAAATTGATATTTAAGGCTCACATCCTGATCAAAAACATTTTTGAGGAAGATGTCCTGTGAAAAATTGATAAACAAGCTGAACTTTATCTTACTAATGGTTTCGTAAATATTGTACTCACGTTCTGCATTATCGGCCTTAGGGAACTTATAAATGTTGTCCGTCGGAAAACGCTCATATGAGCGGAAGATCATTTCTTCTATTTGGGTCTGGTCATAAGCATCCATTTTTTCAATCAGATAGAGATTCTGAAATTCATCATCGAGCGTTAAAGACGCGTCTTCTTCCTGGAGAAAGTTTTTGATGTCTTCATAGATGGGTTGCTGCCGGTTGTCGATGCCGAACATAGGACCCAGTATGAGTACGCATTGCCTATTCTTAACATTTGAAACTATGGAATCAAAGTTGAATCGATTATCCTCGAAATATTCCAAAGCATCAACTTTACCGTTACCGTTCTGCAACATGGTACAACATTTATTAATTTACAAATTCCCGCATATCAAACTTCAGATCCATGAGTTCAGACGCGTCAAGCTGGTCTGTTATATCAGCTCTTTTCCTGAACTGTGGGTTCCTTAAAAATGGCTCATACACCCCCTTTACCTGGTAAAAGGGCGTTAAATTATTGGCACCAAATATTTTGGTACTGCTTCCCCGCTCGCTCACCAGTTTGAGGTTCAATTTGGGATCGGCCAGCTTACTTTGCGCAAAACCGATCTGCGCATCGCACCCTAACTCGATCCTGTTATTGCTGCTGGTAGAAATAATGATAGTGGCATGATCCGTAATAACCAGTTCGCTGATCACCACCCAGTCCTTCGGCCAGCTGCCTGATTTAAACCTGCTAAGCACCGCGTTCTCCACATCGGCCAGGTTTTCAATCACGTTCTTTTTGGCCCCGGTCATTTGAAAAACCACTCCGTTACTATCGTTAAAGCTGATCACCACTTTACCGTTTACGGACGCGGTTGGAGCTACATTTAATGCATTTCCCATTGCTACATCAGTTTCTATACTGACTGAATTTTTGGAGGAATAATCCAGATCCAAGTCAGAATTGGATTCCCTTACGGTATGTGGAATCTGCTGTTGCTCCAGCGTAGTATAAAGAGTAAAAAGGCCATCTTCCAACTTCCCGATGTCACCAATGCGCAACGGCCTGTCGGGTAGCCAGTTGGCCCTATACCCAGTATTTTTGAACATATGTTCGAGATAATATTGTTGCGGTAAGCTCATTACTTTACACGTTAAGTATTTATTACAGGTATATCCTCAAAATAAGGTGGTAAAATTTGCCCTATGGCCATGGGCTGAGGCAATTTGAACTGGCCAAACACAGCAATCTGAAATATGCCTCCCGGCGGAAGGTTTACGAAGTAATAAATTCCGTCATTACCGGTTATAGAATACGCCACATCTATCCATTGGGCTCCGTTCCAGATCATGAGATCCACCCTAACACCGGGCAAGGGGAAGTACCGGCCATAACTAGGGTTATAACGAACTACCTGCCCTCTTAAATTAGTGGCTTTAGCACTATAGAGTAGCACGGTAACTATTATAGCAGTTAATAAGGCCTTCATTGATGTATTAAATTAGAAAGCTGCCCCATAAAGAAATTGCGGCATGTGCTATTAAGAAACGGCTCGAACAATATAAACGCGGTCGATAGCCTTTATTGGAGCATTACTTATATAATGCTTAAATCGGGTTCTACCGGTGAGAAGAGATTAATAAGATATTCAAATATTTAACAGCGTTCAGAAGAAAGTAATTCTCCTCACATAAAAGACAACTTCTATCTAAGTTAACTATTAATAAAAACGTTTCCAAGTTAAAAAGATTGAATTAATACCGTTTTTTGACGGTACTTTAATGACCAAGGCACTGCCTACCGGTAAAAACACCTCTATAGGAAAATGTGCTGCACATTTAGATCTTTTATAAAAATATAATTTTAGGGCTGTATAAGCGGTAAAGTGAGGTGATAACCGGCCGGCCAGCGTTGAAGGTGTAACTTCAAAATCACGAACCTAATAGGCCTGTATAAGCATATAATAACTGCTTAACCTGTTCAGCAGTTGAAGAACCGACAACCATACTATACTTTCCACTATGGCCAGCTGGTTCCATATATTTCAAAGGCCGAAAAAAATCTTTGTCCGCTTTATTATTGCATCCCACCTTAATTGTCTATTAGTGGGGGTATAAAACAAGACAATACCATTTATTACCATTTTCATTTATCTGTATATCTTTGACGCGCATATGCGGCGTGCTTTTAATGCTTACGCCGCTGTGTCATTATCAGCAGATACGATAGATATGAAAAATGTAAGAACAAAAATTGCTGTGGCAGGCGTGTCAATAGCCATGGCGAGTATTTTATTTTCAAGTTGCAGTTCATTTACTAAAACCGAAAAAGGCGCAGCCATTGGCGCTGGCGGCGGCGGCGTAATCGGCGCATTTATTGGTAAAGCCGCAGGAAATACTGCCCTCGGCGCTATCATCGGCGGCGCAGTTGGCGGAACTGCCGGAGCTTTGATTGGTCACAAAATGGATAAACAAGCAGCAGAGATTAAGCAAACTGTTCCCGGCGCAACGGTTACCCGCGAAGGCGAAGGCATCCTGGTGAAATTTGATTCAGGTATTTTATTCGATATCGACAAAACCAACATTAAGCCAGATGCGCAGGCCAGCCTCAGAAAACTGGCTACCTCTTTACAAAACAACCCGCAAACCAATATTCTCGTGGTTGGACATACCGACATTACGGGCACTGCGGCACATAATATGGATCTTTCTATCAGAAGAGCCAGCGCTGTAAAGTCGCTTTTGGTTAGAGAAGGTGTAGACGGAAGTCGCCTCACTACACAAGGCAAAGGTGAAACAGAACCTATTGCTTCTAACAACACGGTTGAGGGTCGCGCGCAAAATCGCCGCGTGGAAATTGTAATTGTGGCAAACGACGAGATGAAACAGCAAGCTCAGGCTGCACAGTAAAATCATTCTCAGTTTGGAGATAAAAACAAAAAGGATAAATCCGCTAAGATTTATCCTTTTTGTTTTTACATCTGCTGTTGGCTTATTTTGTTTTGGTAAAAGAGTAAACTACATAGGCAGTTTTATCGCCCAGACTCACCGGCGATTTTAGCACCATGCTATGATCATCTATGCTTGCCACTTCTAATTGGTAGCCTTCCTGTACTTTTCTGGCCTTATCGCCCTGGTATAGCTTTTTAAACTGAAATATCGGACCGTTGCTGCTGTTGTACGACCAGAATATGGTTTGCGACGTGCCGTTAGTTAACGTATAGATACCGTTTCCGCTATTAGTCAGATTCCAGGTACTTCCGTTAAATTGCTGCGGGGCGGCCTGGTCAAATACGGTTTGAACCGAACCTGGCAACAAACCCTCATAACTAACCTTATTAACCATCCATGTACCTACAAAGCGTGCCCTCGACGCTCCGGCAACGGTGGCAGGCAATTTCTTAACCGTGGAACATGCGGAAAAAGTAAATATTAATGCAATAATTACGGCTGATGTTTGCAATAGTTTCTTCATAGTATTCGTTGTATGGTGCAAAATTAATATAAATCCCTTTGGTGCAGATTAGGAATTGAATTGCTTTAACACAGCTCAGCCGTTGATCTGAAACTTGCCGGTGACAACACTGGCAAGGATTATTGGTGACACTAACAAGGTTAAAGAGTTAATCCCAGATACCATTCTGAGCCGTAAATATCACGGGATGACCGTCGGTCACCATAATGGTATGCTCGTGCTGGGCAACAAATCCACCTTTATTGCCGCTCAGCGTCCAACCGTCGGCTTGGGTATTGGCAATTGTTGACCGGGTTGAAATAAATGTCTCTATCGCTACCACCGAATTCTTTTTAAAACGGGTAGTGTTATACCGATCGCAATAATTGGCAATTTCATGCGGCTCCTCGTGCAAGCTGCGGCCAACACCATGTCCGGTCAGGTTTTTTATCACGGTGTAACCGGCTTTTTTTGCTTCAGTTTCGATCAACCTGCCGATCTCCGAAATTTTCACACCACCTTTAATATTGCTGATCGCTTTCCTTAATATCTCTTTCGATGCCTCTACCAGCCTACCATGCCCGTGAATGTCCTGTCCTAAAACAAAAGAGCCGCCATTATCGGCCCAGTAGCCATTTAGTTCTGCAGATACATCAATATTGATCAGGTCACCCTCTTTGAGGATCTTATCAGCTGATGGTATGCCATGTGCAGCCTCCTCATTAATACTTATACAGGTATATCCCGGAAAATTATACGTTAACTTAGGCGCAGAACGGGCGCCCAACTGCGCCAGCAACTCACCGCCGTATTCGTCAAGCTGCTTGGTTGACATCCCCGGTTTGGCATACCCCCTCATCTTCTTGAGCGTAATAGCTACAGCATCACTCGCCTGCTGCATGCCAATTTTTTCGTTTTCGGTAGATATAGACATGTTCGAATTTTTAGCTGTTACAAAATTAGCAATTAAAATGCGGTTGGGCGGTGCGAAACTTGCCGGTGACAACACCGACAAGGGCGGAGGTTGTAAGGTTCGACGTGGAAGTTCGCTTTACCGCCAATGCCCAAAAAGCCATTATCAAAAGCCATCATTGATTAAAGCACCTCAGCTTTTTGCTATAAATCGCGGGCTCAGCATCGGCAAGGGCACACCAATATTACGGGATTAGTGTATATTAATTGGTATATTAACCAAACTTTACATTAACCTTCTCACACTCACATGAAACGTTATCTTCTATTAATTGGTTTAGTTGCCACACAGATAGCCAAAGCCCAGGTGACATCTTTTGACATCGATAGCAGTAAATTTCTTAAGCCGGTTATGGCAAAGCTCGATAGTATCTACCTGGATGACCAATCGCCACGTCGCAAATTTGAGGTTGCTGTGCAGCGCAAAGAACAGAAGTTTAAGATAGACAGTCTGCGGAATTATATGCATCAAAAAGACCGGGAAAATATCGCTAAGGTAACGGCGATTATAGATCAGTATGGCTGGTTAGGCCCTCAGAAAGTAGGATTCAGTGCGAGCCAAGCTCTGTTTCTGGTTATACAGCATGCCGACCTCGCTACCCAAAAACGTTACCTGCCGTTAATCCGTGCTGCTGAGAAGAAGGGCGAAATCCTGTCAAGCAACCTGGCTTTACTGGAAGACCGTATCAACATGCATGAAGGAAAAAAACAAGTATTTGGTAGCCAATGCTTTACAGACAAACAAACTGGCAGGGCCTACATCTACCCGATTGTTGATCCTGGCCATTTGGATGAAAGACGAAAATCTGTGGGATTACAACCAATGCGCGATTATGCTGCGGCTATGCACATCAACTGGGATTTGGAAGCCTATAAGAAAATGCTGCCGGAAATTGAAAAGATTGCCGCTCAACAAAAACTACAGCATTAATTTATAATACTGAACTGTATTGGCACCTAAATTCCTCATTCACCCTGATTAATTATATTCATTACCCGGTTTTTATCCAAAAGGTGATTAATAATGAATGAGATTAAATTAAACCACGAAGAGCAATTATTAAGTATCCACGCGTCCGAACTTACCACCAACCTGTCTTCCGCAACTAAAAACTTATCGGGAGCGTTGTCTAAGTAAATATCCCAAGCAAAACCATGCTCTTCCGCTATTTCATAGCATAGGCTCTTGATACGGCCACTGTTAGATACCGGGGCATCAAATAGCCAGATTACCAGTTCGGCACCAAGTTCCTGAAATGTTCTACCCAGAATAGTCAACACCTCTTCGGTTTGCTTTACACGTTTGTATGATCCATGTACAGACGAGATGTCGCGGTAGCAACCATCCAACCCTTTAAAAACAAACCCGCCTGATAAAAGCGTTTCCAATATAATAACCACATTGAATCCGTCTAAGTAAATGGTTTTGCCACGGATGCTATCAGCCGGTAATTCTTTCTGTTTACGGTTTTCAATATCCTGTGCGGAACAAGCCATTCCCTGCAGGGCCAAAATTTGCCGCTGCCTCAATCGGTACCTGCTACCAACCAATGCCAGTGTGGACCGTGGAGGATAATCCTTGCTCAGCAAGTAATACATATCATCCAATGCCCATAAGAGCTTCTCCCGCTCTTCTGCGAAGTCAAATAGCTCTTCATCGTGCGGGTTCTTTCCCCTATTTCTATGAATTTCGGATTGTTGATCACTCATTGGTGCTTGTTTAGTTATTACAAGGGCGCAAAAACTTATATTGCTCTGGGCCGAGAGCATCTAATCCTAAACATTTTGCAATATACTTAATACTGATATGCTTGCTGTCGCTAATTTTCAACCACCAACGAGTATGCGCAGAGAATCCGTCTACACACAAAACAGAAATCCAAAAGTTGCATATAAAAACAGCAAAAACGATATTTATAACAAGGGAATTAATGCCCGGCAGTCGCTGGTATGAGACCGTTACAAAAAAGTAAAATTGGATAAATGCGAATAATAGAAAAACTAAACATTTTAAAATAAAATCATGAAAGCAATCAATCCCTGGATCAACTATAATGGCAATGCCGAAGAAGCATTTACTTTTTACAAATCGGTTTTTGGCGGAGAGTTTGCAAAGATTGTCCGCTTTAAGGACCTTTCCGGCGCCGAGTTCCCGGTGGCAGAAAATGATGCAGACAAGATCATGTACATTGCTTTACCTATTGGCCAAAACAATGTATTAGTAGCCAATGACGTTCCGGAATTTATGGGACGGGTAAACGAAAACGAAAACAGATCCAAAATATACGTTGCTACTGAAAGCCGTGAAGAGGCCGACCAAATATTTAACGGATTATCAGCGGGTGGAGACGTAGAAGGGCCTATTGGTGAGAGTCCCTGGGGCACCTATGCCGGAATGTTCAGGGATAAATATGGTATTGAATGGATCGTGGAGTTCGATTCCAATTATAACGGATAAATCCGTTGCCGGTAGTTTCCCACTATGGACCACTATGCCCGAAGACTTTGTCTCCACGCACAAAAAAGCCTCAAGTTTTTAACCGGGGCTTAATTGAGAAGTATCTATGGTTATGTTATTGAGTAAGTTTACTCAACACATTAACCGGATCCTGGTCGCCAACCAAAATAAATTCGCTAAATGATAAATCAAGATGATGTGCCCTTATAAAAATCCTTCCGCCGTATGGATAATATCCCATTCCCCATTTTTTTTGGGTGCTATTAAAAACTGATTCGACGTCTTTCCTTCTAATAATAAAGTTTAGATTGCTCACCCTCAAAAATGCTTTAACATCAGATAGCAGCAGGTCGTTGTACTTAGCTTCCAATTTCTTATCAACATAAGCTTCAGGATCGTGCATGCGCGATTTAGAGACACTTTTGGCAAGGCCTAAAGTCGGTTCTAGGGCTATATAGCCATTTACTTTAGCGCACATAATCAAACTGTCGGTAATAAATACTTTATAAATGCAGTTTGAAAAGCCCTTATATTGCATTGCAATAAAATAATTAGGTCTGTTTAATATCGTATCACCCACCGCAGGGCCTGATGAAACATTATACTTTAAACTATCGCTACTTGATGCAGACCGCCTCAAGGCATTCATATCAACCAAGGTAATATACTTTCGCTTATGGTTTGAATAATCTATTATTGATCTAACTTTTCCTATATCCCATCCATATCTATCTAAGCCCCGCTCCATTTGCTTTCCACTAAACCCATAGATCGAGTTCATTTTTTTTAACATCTCCGGCCCGTCTTCAGAAAATGAAGCACTTATAAATAATATCTTATTATTTAACACACTCACACTAAATGAGCGTATCTTGATATCTTTCTCACCAACATAGCCGGTTTGTTTATAATAATAATTATAAAGCGTGCCGCTCCTGGTATGCGATACAGAACTGATTCCTTTATGCGTGGCAACGGAGAAATCGGAACCTACTGTGATGCTATCTAACCTATTTTCTTTATCCCAAAAAGAAACCGTTCCTTTTTGAGCACAGACTTGAAATACCGATGCTAAACCAACTACAACAAAAATTAAAATTCTTTTCATTAAATTATTAAAGAAGCCAAACTTATAATAGTACTCCCTGTCCGCTATCAGTAGTTTCTAACTACGGACCAATATGCCCAGAGGCTTTGTCTCTATGCACAAAAAAAGCCTCAGGTTGAGAAACCTGAGGCTTTTTTTGAGAAGTAGTCCATAGGGGAATCGAACCCCTGTTTCAAGAATGAAAATCTTGCGTCCTAACCCCTAGACGAATGGACCATTTTAATGTTGAATGAGTGAATAACAGAATGAGAGAATATTAAATAACTTTTTACTCTATCATTCACTAACTCAATCATTAATTAATTGAGTTAAAGTAGTCCATAGGGGAATCGAACCCCTGTTTCAAGAATGAAAATCTTGCGTCCTAACCCCTAGACGAATGGACCAGCTTGTTTAAGAACAATCCCCTTGATTTTGGGACTGCAAAAATAAATTTTTCAAACGCAAATCAAAAATTATTCGGTTAAAATTTTTCATTTTTCTTTCCTTATCAACTCAAACTGGCGATAACCGGTTCAAAATCAATGAGTAAAAACGGATTTGAGTTTGTCATTAAACAATAAAAAAAGCGCATCATTTCGTAAAATGATGCGCTTATGTATATTATGGAGAACTTAGTCTGCCTTGGCAAATTCGCCTGAAGCCTTGAAAGTAACTTCGTCGCTCAGGATAGGTGAGCCAAATTTGCTGCCGAAGTTAAAGTCAGAACGTTTGATAGTTCCGGTAGCCACAAAGCCTGCATCTGGAGCCTTGGTCATTGGGTTGGTGATAGTGCCACGGTATACCAGGTCAAAAACAACTGGTTTAGTAGTACCATGTAGAGTTAAGTTACCAACAACTTTGTAATGATTGCCGCCTGCTGGTTTAATAGATGTGCTTTTGAAAGTTAAAGCTGGATATTTAGCCACATCAAAAAAGTCGGCTGATTTAATGTGATTGTCGCGGTCGGTGTTATCAGTAGTTACAGAAGCGGTGTTAGCAGTGAAGTCAAACTTTGCATCGCTGAAATCAGGCTTAGTAGTGGAAATGGTTGCGTTAAAGTCTTTGAATGAACCGTCAACGTCTGAAAGGCTCAAGTGGGTAATAGTAAAGGTGATGTGCGAGTGTGCCTTGTCAACCTTCCAGGTTTGCGCAAAAACAGCGGTATTCAATAATGCTGCTGCGAAAAGAATGATAGCTTTTTTCATATTCTATAAGTTTGTGTTGTTTTTTATTATTAACGACACAAAAGTAAAAAATAAATGTTTAAACATCTATTTTTACATGTCAGCCGACTGTCAAATGAAAATTTTGAAGAGAAGGTTTAAAGCGGGCAAAAAGAAACTATAAAAAGTGCCCTATTGTCGGTTGTATGGACCTTTATACTGAAACCACCAATAGAAACAAAAAGAGACAGCATTTAACTGTCCCTCTACTCACTTACATTAAAATATTTTATTCCTGCTTTACAAACAGGTACGGATCATACTCCAGGCCGTCATTAACCTTTGTTTCGGTAGAAATTACTTTGCCGTTCTCTATTTTAAATTTCAGCGGGAAGATGCCGTAAGCAGCATCGTTATAGGTTAACATCCATTCGCCGTTGTCCAGATATTTTAATGAGGCAGTAAGGTTTTTATGCCCTTCAAATTTGATCAGCAAATCTTTTTTGTTTACGGAGATATTGATCGGCCCATACAGCGTGTTTACATAAGTGCCCGCATAGGCCTTAAGCGGAAGTTCGGGTGTATTACCTTTTAAATGAGCCAGCATGTCGTTGGTCTTTTTGATCTGTTCCTGATCGCCGGGATTAAAGTTTTTCCAGGCTTGTTCACTCCGGTTCACAAACGGAACACCCAGATAGGCGTCAAGGATTTGGTAGCGTAAGGCTTCAAAGAATGATTGGTTATCATTATTGGTCAAAATGGTAATGGCAAGCTTTTTCTCCGGAACAAAACACGTATTGGTTACAAAGCCGTCTGCGCCACCGGTGTGCCAGTAGATCTCATAGCCATTATAGTCTCCTTCAAATACACCCAGCCCATAACCTGCAAAATGAGAAGGCCGAACCGGAGACTTACGGCTGCTGATAGCGGTATTAATGTCGCGGGTTCTTTGAATGGCGCGCCACGGGATTATTTGTTTGCCTTCATACTTACCACTGTCAAGCTGCATGGTGAGCCATTTAGCCATGTCTTTTACACAACTTACTATACTGCCTGCAGGTGCAAGGTTGTCCACATTATCATAAGGTAGTTCGGTCAATTTACCAGTGAAGGCGGTAGTATAAGGCTTTGAAGCGTTCTTCAGTTTAGGCATTTCTGCTCCGAGTGGATGCGTGTTGGTCATGCCCAGCGGATTAAGCATATTTTTCTGAATATAAGTTTCCCATTGCTCCCCTGTTACCATTGGTATTACCTGGCCTGCCGTTAAGAAACAGCTATTGCAGTAGCCGAAATAGCCACGGAACTCTCCTACCGGCTTCAGCAACTTCATTTTATCCATGATCTGCTCGCGGGTTAATGCACTGTTCCAGAAAGTAAAATCGCCCTGGAAAGTTTTGGTGCCCAGGTGATGGCCCAGCATGTCCTTAATGGTTACTAAGGCCGTGGTATGCGGATCATAATCGGTGTATTGCGGGAAATATTTGGTGATCTTATCATCGAGCGAGAGTTTTTTCTCTTCCTCTAATTGAGCGAGTGCGGTACCTGTAAAGAGCTTACTGTTGCTCGCTATCTGGAACAGCGTGTTTTCATCAACTGGCTCATGGGTTTTAACATCTCTTACCCCATATCCTTTCATCATTACCACTTTACCATCTTTAATAATGGCAATGGCTAAGCCGGGGATATTCCATTGCTTTATGCCTTGCTTGATATAGGCGTCCAGGTTATTGCTGATAAAGGTTGGTTGCTGCTGAGCAAAGCCCGCGCTTGCAATCAGTAAGGTTATAAATAATAAGACCGATTTCTTCATAGTTGATTCTTAACAGCACGAAATTTAGCAAAATAGCACGCATAGCCCAAATACTTCTTTAGTCGGACATATTAATCCTGAAACAAAAACGGCTTTGTCCTTTTGTCTATATCACCATGTGCAGGTGTAGTAACAAACAAGAGGACAAAGCCGCAATTCTTTATTTCGTCGGCAATCGCTAGCCGACTTTCCTGGCCATTAGTATTTAGGGTGTTGTTCGCCCTTTAAGCCGGGATTAACATCAATAATCGTTTGCGCCAGAGGCAATATTTCCACCTTGTCCTTTTCCAATCCCCGGTACAAGTTGGTGATCAGCGTGGAATTGGCGGTTAAAGCGCCCTGCGAGTTTAATTTTGATGGATTATACATATTCACCACTACGTTGCCTGCTTTAGCCAATGTTGTTGAGTCTGTCGGCGAAAGCGTTAGATATCCGGTGAATGGAATAGCCACCAGCGGGTCCTGAAAACCGGTAGCTATCGTTCTTTTGTACACCCGGTAACGGTCTATATTGGCATAGGCGCCGGTGTGATTAGCCATATCAATCAGCTTTTGTTTGGTTTGGGTAAGCGTTTCATATAATATACCCCAACGCTCCAGATCGGTACGGCGTAATGATTCAAAACCAAATTCAAACTTGCGTTCATTAATAATGGCATTGCGGAAGCCCTGATAATCAGTAGGCGTGATGCCGATTTTAGTGGCATCGCCACCGAAGGCCCGTATACGTACTTGTTCAAAGGCCTTGATACCGCCGGCAGTAGGGCCGTTGTTCAGTTCATTCTGAGCCTCGGCATACATCAGCAGCACATCTGAATAGCGGAGCACCGGCCAGTTTATATCCCGCTTATCAACAGCAGTGGCCATTTGCGCTGCCCAGTTGTCTCTGAATTTACCTATCGTATTGCTCGAATAGGTATTCATGTCGTGGCCATTGTCAGAGTTAATACCGTAATTACAGATAGTTACATCACGACGGGTATCGCCGGGCGCAAAGTCAAAATAATAGGTGGGCACCGCTGCCATTGCAGGCTGGCTCTTACCAAAGAAAGAGCTGGCATGAATATATATGCCATTGGTGTAACCCGTTGCCGATCCGTTGGAGCTGGCACCCCATTGCCCAAATTCGAGCATCGATTCATTATTGTAAACACCCATAATCAGGTTACGGAAAACAGTCTCATAACTTGGCAGCAAACTGTTCTCGCCTCGGTCAATCACTTGTTTGCACGCGTCGGAGGCAATCTGGTATAGCTGTTTAATGCGTGCAGCATCCGGCCGTTGGGCGATGGTTACAGAACCGGGAGAGTAGGTTTTTAAATCCCAGCGCAGGGAATAACCGGCGGCATAAAGCGCCACACGTGCTAAAATACCTAATGCAGAATTCTTAGTAAAACGCTCCGGCGTGCCCACCATACCTGCACTTTTCCAGGGCAGCAGGCTTACAGCTGTTTGCAAATCGCTGATACAGCCGTCATAGATCACATCGCGACTTACCCTTGACGAGCTGAATTGACCCGTTACGGCAACAGAAGCTGTACTGTAGGGCACATCGCCAAAGTAGCGGATCAGTGTCCAGTAATTCATAGCCCGTATGGCATAGGCTTCCCCCAACAGCATATTTACTTTAGGCTTGTCGGCATCAGAGACGCTCATGCCCTTGATACCGGCAATAGCCACGTTAGCATATTCAATACCGGCGTACATAGCGGTATACGTAGATGTTGGCGAGATAGAAGCTGTATAAACATAATTACCAATCTGATTCTTGCTGTTTGAGGCCGACTCGGTAGACATGCACTCGTCGGTTCCCATACCTAACTGGTAATATTCTTCGCGGTTAAAGGTTTGCGGATAGCAGCCCAGCACCACCTCTTCGGCCCGGCTTACTGATTGAAAAATAGTCTCACTGTCAAACTTGGTTGCCGAAGGTTTTTCCAGAAACTTCTTGCAGGAATCAAGCGACAGTGCGGCTAAAGCTATACTTGTTATAACGAATATCCTTTTCATGATCAAATAGTTTAAAATGAAACATTTACACCAAACACCACGCTCTTAACACGCGGATAGGCAGAGTTATCAATACCCATATTCAAGATGCTGGATGTTGCCGAAACTTCAGGGTCATAGCCAGTATAGTTAGTAAAGGTGTGGATGTTGCTCAGGGTGGTGTAAAGACGGGCGTTCTTGATCTTCACTTTATTTACCCAGGCTTTGGGCAGCGTGTAACCCAGGGTAATGGTACTCAAACGCAGATAGGTTCCATCCTCGAGGTAATAGTTAATCGCATCGCTAATGGCAATCTTATTATCAGCATGTAAGCTCCACAATTGATTAGGGCTGCCCTGGTTAGGGTTAAGCTGTGCAAGCCGGGAAAGGTTGGTAGTTTCCTGACCAGTATTTGGATCCACCAGCACATACCTGCTGTTCATTACCGTTAAGGTATTTTCATTAGGCAGGTATGGGCCAAGGAATCTTTGCGTGTTCATGTTAAAGATCTTGTTACCAACAGAGAAATCCATGAATACGGTTAAATCAAAGCCTTTATAATTAAACGTGTTGGTTATACCTCCTGTAAATTTAGGAGCAGCACTACCGATTACTGTACGGTCGTTGGTGGACCATACCGGATTACCATTGGCATCTTTTTCACCCGCAGTTGGCACATACATTACATCGCCCGGTTTAATATTGGCCACGTTGGCACTTTTTGCACGCGGAATGCCGTTTTTGAGGGTATAGGTTCCATCGGCGTTCTGAGTAAAGTCATTCGTGGTGTAAACACCGGCATACTTGTACCCATAGAACTGCCCCAACGGTTGCCCTACTTGAATGCGGTAGTCAATCCGGCTGTCGTAGTTGCTAATAAAGTAATCGCTATTACCGTTACCATACAGTTTCAGTACCTTTGACCTGTTGAACGACATGTTATAGCTGGTTTTCCACCTAAAGCCTCCGCTGTTAACATTGGTGCTGTTAATGATAAACTCGATACCTTGATTACGCACCGCGCCAATGTTCTGATATTGGCTTGTGTAACCTGAAGATGCTGGAATGCTATTCTTGATAAGCAGGTTGTCTGACTGGTTGTTGTAAACATCCACACTAAAAGAAACCCGCCCCTTCAGCAATTCAGCATCCAGGCCGATGTTTGTGGATGACGTTTTTTCCCACTTAACCCTTGGGTTAGCCACTATTGAGCCCGGTACCAGTGTGTTGGCATATTGCTTATTAATGGCATATACACCACCACCATAGGCTGTGGTATACATATAATCAGCTATGTCATCGTTACCTGCAGTACCATAGCCAACGCGCAGCTTTAAATCACTAAAAATGTTCTGATTCCGCATAAACGACTCGTCGGAGATGCGCCAGGCAGCTGAGGCCGAAGGGAAGTAACCCCAGCGATTGTCCGGACCGAAGCGGCTGGAACCGTCAGCACGCAGGGTAAAGTTGGCAATGTAGCGGTCCTTATAGTTATACGATGCCCGCCCGAAGAACGAGGCCAGCGAGTTATAGCTTAGACCCGAGCCATAGGTATTTTTGGTGTTACCCGTTGCCAGGCTCACATTATTTAAACCGAAATTATCATAAGGGAACTGGTAATAACTATTGTCAAGATTGAGTGACTGGCTGTAATTGGCTTCCTGGCCTAATAACAGGCTTACATTATGGTTTCTAAAGGCGTGTTGCCAGGTGAGGGTATTCGTTAACTGCCAGCTAAAGCTCTCGCTGTTATTGAACGAGCCATAAGGACCCAGGTTATTACGCGCGGCTACGGTTGCGCCATCATCAAAAGATTCGCTCCGGGTCTGGCTCCATACATAGCTACCCAAACTGTGAAACTTAATATCTTTAATAATATCCCAATCTAAACCTCCGTAGGCGGTATATTGACGCTTAAAGTTGCTTTGCGATACGGCGTTGTTGGTAATAATAGGGTTATAAACATCATACTGGGAATTATAATTCAGCATGTCATTGCTGATGTCGCTATTGATCAGTTGCTGATTGGTGTATTTTGTTCCTCCGGTCGGCGGTTGCAGTATGGTCATTTTCAATGCGCCACCTAATGATCCGCCCCCATCCACGCGGGTATCCATAAAGCTGGTATTAAAGTCAACATGCAGGTTCTTAAATACCTCGTGGTTGAGTTTTAGCCGTATGCCATTACGCAAATAGTTGTGCCTGGAAAGAATACCATCCTCCTGTGTATTGTTATAGCTCAGCATGAATTTAGTTTTATCAGTACCACTGGTAATACTTACATTGTGGTTCATGCTGGGGGCTGTACTGCCAAAAACAACGTTCTGCCAGTCAATACCCGGGCGGTTGCTATAATTGGAGTTGATATAATTATAGGCATTAGTATAAAAAGTGGGAGATGTAATATCGCCGCCAAAGTAAGTGGACCATGCTGCATCCTGTCCGGCCAGGGTTTGTAGTTCATACTCGTACTTGGTATAATCAAGCACCCCCATTATCGGCAGCTTTTTGCCCAGGCTTTCAAAGCCATAATAGCCGTTATATGATACTTCAGTCTTACCAGCTTTTCCCGATTTAGTAGTGATCAGGATTACGCCGTTTGCACCACGGGCACCATAAATAGACGTTGCAGAGGCATCTTTTAATACGTCGATATTTTCAATGTCGTTGATGTCTATCTGGCGCAAAGCATCGTCCATCTGGAAGCCATCCACAATATAAAGCGGGTCTGATCCCTGGGTAATGGTAGTTCCACCGCGGATCACCACATTACTACTCGCACCAGGTGCACCGCTTTGGGTAATTACGCTAACCCCTGCTGCTTTACCGGTTAGGGCCTGGGCAGCTGTAGTAACCGGTGCAAATTTAAGATCGTCGCCGGATACAGATACCGAAGCTCCCGTAACATCCTTACGCTTTACGGTTGCGTAGCCAATGGCCACAACTTCATTCAAGGTATTAGGCGCTCCTTCCATCTGCACGTTCAGCGCCATATCAGCCGGAACAGCCAGCTCTACAGTTTTGTAGCCGATGTAACTAAATATAAGCGTAACCGCTCCAGTAGATGGCACATTAATTCTGTACTTACCGTTGAGATCGGTTTGGGTGCCCTGAGCACCGTTCTTTACCTTTACGGTTACACCGGGCAATGCCGAGCCGGTTCCTTTTTCGGTAACCACACCGGTCACCGCTCTGCTTTGGGCGCTGCTTATCGCAGGTATGCAGGCGAGCAGCACCATAATCAATAAATAAATCTTCTTCTTCAACATAGTTTAAAAGTTTAGTATCCGGCAACCCGCAATACGAGTTACCCCTGTCAGGTTATGTTCAATTTAAAGCCACCTCCTTCCCCGATGTGGAGGAGGCTTCATTTAATTAGGTTACTTTTTCACAAGGCTGTTCAGGTATTCCTCCAGGTTGGTATAGCCGGAGGCATTAGTTTGCTGTCCATCGGCCGCCTCGGTAGGTTTTAAGTTGTTAGTGGTTTCCCAGGCGTCGGGTATGCCGTCGCCATCGCTGTCTTTTACAGTAGAATGCTTCTCTGCAACTTCCGGCTGACCACCAGCTTCAGCCTCGCTTTTGAAGATCTTTCCGGCTTTACCCAAAGTGGTCACATAGCCGACGATCCTGCTGTCAATGGCGTCGCGCTTCAACGATGACCCTGCTTGTGCGACAACAATCTCGTAAGCCTTTTCCGGGTTATCGATCTTTACCTTGCTTTTGGGCATCATGGAAGGCTGATTTAACATGGTGGCTTTCTGGATGATAAAATCCTCCGCGGTGACGGGTCGGCCGTTTAGTTTGCCATCCTTATTCATGTCCACCATGTTACCTTGCTGGTAAACATGGTCCGTTGCGGTAAACATGGCCAGGAAATTATCGGTAGAGTTGGGGCCCGCGATGAAATAGTTAGATACTACATCCTGGTAATGATCTTCGGCAGAATGGCCGCCTACAAAGCCGCTGTTACCCCAGTTGTAGATCACATTATTGATGTACTCGATCTTGGCCTTTGCTTTAGGATTGCGGCTCTGGTTATCGGCCCACAGACAATGATGCATGGTCACAAACTCGGGCCGCTCAATCAAGGCGCCGAAACGCTGCGGATCGATACCTTCGGCCACCAGGCAATATTGCAGCGTAACGTTAGTGCTGTGTTTGATATGCAGATTATCCCAGCGCCCCCATTCTATGGATACGTGATCAAGGATGAGGTTATTGAGGCTATCGGCAACAACGGTACAACCGCCACGCGGCATGTTGATACTCCCCCTGAAACGCATGTAGCGTACAATAGCATTGCTGCTGAATGATACGCTGTTGCCATAAACCGTTATGCCGCCATCTGGCGCGGTTTGGCCTGCAATGGTAATATTCGGGGCAACCTTTATTTTTTCATGGATTTTAATGACGCCCGATACATCGAACACCACTGTACGATTAGGTTGGCTTACGGCATCACGGAAGGAACCCTTTCCGTCATTATTTAAATTGGTGACACGGTACAGCGCACCGCCGCGGCCGCCGGAAGCAAAGCGCGCAAAACCTTCGGCCCCTGGAAAAGCTAATTGCTGCGCAAGTGCCGCCGATGAAAAGAGAACAGTAGTTAATAGTAGATAAAGATATTTCATAGATTTTAATAGTGGGTGAAGTAGCGGAATTCTGAATGGTAACTGGCCCTGCAAAAAGCGATGGCTCACTCATTCATTAACCGAATGTTCGATTGCGGGGTATCGACACATGGATAACATATGCATGATACACCCCTGTAGGATGCTTGCTCATGGTTAATTAAGCTAATTGGTTATTAATAGATTGTTGACGACGCCTTTACCAGCGCCCAACAATAATTGGTTAGCGCAAACCTATTAAATGGGCAAAATGAGGGGTTTCAATAATTGACGAAAAGCTTTCAATTTTTGTTAGAAAGCGCTTTGTACCCCTGGAGAGCGAACTTTTTGAAGTGATCGAGATTTTTCAGGACTCCAGAATAGGGTCTTTGAGTTTTTTCAAATACAAGGAGGGCGACATAGCGTATTTTTCCTTAAAGCAGGTGCTGAAGTAGGCCACGCTGTTAAAGCCGGATGCATAGGCGGCCTCTGTAATGGTGTGCGTACCGGCATCGAGCAGTTTTTTGCTTTGTTTCAACCGAAGCTCACGCACAAATTCTACCGGACTTAAAGAGGTGAGACTTTTCAGTTTTTTATAAAACGTTGTCCGCCCCATACCGATGCCGACTGCTATATCATCGATATTGAAATTTGGATCGGTCATTTTCTCTTCTACCAGTTGGATCACTTCCTTCAAAAACTCCTCGTCCTTTGACGTGGCGACGGCCTGAGTTGGCTCGTGTCCCGGAGTTGTTTTAGCAGAAATGCCGGCAATCCTCTCGAATAATTTTTTTCTCAGCTTGAGCAGATTATCGATGGAAGCCATCAGCACTTCATTGTGGAAAGGCTTGGTCATGTAGATATCCGCACCGTATTTCAATCCCTGCAGCCTGCTCTCTACCGACGATTTTGCTGTAAGCAGAATAACGGGTATATGGCTGGTGAGCTGGTCATTCTTCAGCTCATCGAGCATCTGTATACCATCCATGCGTGGCATCAACACATCACTGATGATCAGATCCGGGGATAACTGCAGGGCCATAGCTAAGCCTTCCTGCCCGTTCTGAGCAGCCTGAACTCTATAGTTGTTGCTCAGCTTAACGCTCAAAAACGCCCGTAGGTCGGGGTTATCTTCCACTATTAATAACAGTGGCGCTTCAGCGGTATTATTGGTCTTAGTAGTAAATAAAGGTTCTTCCGGTTCAGTGCTGGCAGGATCAGCAGGCGTCAATGGTTTTATCGACTCAGCAACAATAAGATCTTCTTTGCTAAAATGAGCATAACCAGATTTTAGCTTTAAAACAACGGTTAAGCCGCCATATTCATTTATCTCCGCATCCAGGCTGGCGTGGTGGCTCAATGCCAAACCTTTGGCCAGGGCCAAACCAATGCCGGTACCCTTCAGGTGATTTTCCTTATTATGGTTATCCTCGTGGTATATCTCAAATATTTCCTTCAGCTTCTGGGGCGGTACGCCCTTGCCCTGGTCTATCACCCTTAATTCGACCGTTGACAGCGACGCTTTAATTTCAACCTTTACCGGTTTACCCGAGGGTGAAAATTTAAAGGCATTTGACAGAAGATTGTATAAGATGATTTCTATCTTCTCTTCGTCAAACCAAGCATTTATTACAGGATAGTTGCTAGAGACATCAAAGGAAATATTTTTTTCGGCGGCGATAGTTGCAAAACAGGTACCTACGTTATGCGCCAATGCCACCAGGTCGTTTTCAACTATTTTAAGCTGAATTTTCCCGCTTTGTACTTTCCTAAAGTCAAGCAACTGGTTGGTGAAGCGAATCATGCGGCTCACATTGCGGTTGATCACTTTAAAATATTGCCGGCCTTTTTCTGATAGTTCCTCAATTTTGGCTAACTCCTCCAGCGGACTGGCAATCAACGTCAACGGTGTGCGCAGCTCATGTGAGATATTGGTAAAAAAGGCAAGCTTGATTTCGGTCAGCTTACGTTCTACCTGTACCTTGTTGCGCAACCTAATCATCGTGACACTGATATTTCGCGTAACTAAAATGACTACGATGGTGAGGATAACATAGCCAATTCTGGCCCAGATTGTTAAATAAAACGGCGGCTTGATGACAATTTGAATGCTCTTTTGTGGCTGGTTATAAAAAAGATCGTCGTTAACACCTTTTACGTAAAAAGTGTAAGTGCCGGGCGGAATATTGGTGTAGGTGGCTTTCTGCTGATCGTTAACCTTGTGCCAGTCCGTATCAAAACCGGCTAGTTTGTAGGAATAGGAAACTTCTTTCTCGGCCCGGTAATCAAGCACGGCGTAGTCTATGCTGATCACATTCTGATCATGATTGAGCGTAAGCGTTTTAGTTTCATTAATGGCCGATTTTAAAGGCGAGTGTTTGTCGCCCGGCAAAATTTCCTTGTAATAAAGCTGGATATGCGTTAAGGCCATATTGGCGCTTACCTTACGGCGCGTAATGTTTTTGGGATTGAATGAAATGTATCCCGCATTACAGCCAAAATAGAGGTATCCATCGGCAGCGGTAAAACACGTTGATTCTGAAAGCTGCGCATCGGGCAGGCCATCGAACGAATCATAATTTTTAAACGACTGATCTGCCGGCGTAAATTTCGAAAGCCCTCCCGCGGTGGCTATCCAAAGGTTACCATCATGATCACCTGTTATACTGAGCACCACATCATTGAGCAAGCCGTTGGCGACGGTATATGATTTAAATGTTGCCCTTGTAATGTCGCCATTGGTTAAACAAACCTTGTCCAAACCGCCGCCAAAAGTTCCTACCCACAGTTGCCCTCTCCGGTCAAGGTAAATATGCTGTACGCTGTTGTTGGAGAGACTGCCTGGATCGCCGGGCTTTTTCTGATAGGCTACAAAGCGACACTTTTCATCAATGTTACCATTAACATTGAATGCCAATAAACCATAGCTGGTGGCTACCCACATATTGCCCCGGTTATCTTCGCAAAGGTATCTCACACCCTTTGCCCAGTTATAAGGATAATTATGAAATGTGTTTTGATAATTCCGAAAGGCCCCTGTATTACCCGACTGGGTAAAAAGGTTGATCCCTCCCCCTAAGGTTCCAATCCAGATCCGTTGCTTGCTGTCTTCCACAACCGAATATACCTGATCATTGCTCAGGCTGTTGATGTCATCATTTTTATGCCGGTAATTCTGTAATGCGTAGCTTTTTCTGGCAGCATCCGCAGGCGTGGCTTTGAATAGTCCATCGCCTTTGGTACCCAGCCACACATTACCCTTGCTGTCTTCAATAATCGAATAAACGTACCCGATATGATTGCCATGACCTGCGAAAACGTTCATTCTCTTGTCGTGGTCAAGCACGTACACTTCTCCTTCCTTGGTACAGGCCCAAAGCCGCCCCTCGCGGTCCTTCATCATGGCCCTTACATCGTTTGCGGAGCGATTGCCTGTTGCTGCCGTCAGCGGGGTGAATTTAAATTTATCCTTTAACGGGATGATCTTATTAACACCACCATCCTTTGCACTCATCCATATAATGCCGGTTTTATCCAAATAGAGACAGTAAACCACATTTGAGAACAGCTGATCTGTAGAATTTGGCTTGTCGAACAAGTAGTCGATCTTATCGGTAACGTCATTATAATACCCAAAGCCACCACCTTTTAAACCAACCCATACCGTTCCGTCAGCATCGGTCTGCACTTTAAACTCCCGGCTTGCGCTCGAAAAATCGCGCTGCTGCTCATAATACTTCCAAACCCCGGTGTGTTGGTTATACCTCACTACGCCATTGTCCTTAGGCTCTATCCAGATATTGCTATGTCCATCTTCTGTCGCCGATAGGTAAGCGCCTGCGGCAATTCCGGATATCAGATCTACTTTGTTCAATGAAGTATCGAACCGGTAAACTCCTTTTCCTTCAGTAGAAATGTATAATTGGCCGATTTTTGAAATAAATATATTGTTCAGACGTACGTTGGTAATAGGAGTTGTGCTTATTTTTCCAATTACCTCATCAAACTTTAGAAGATTGCCGTCTTCCGTCCCAAAATAGGAATATCGCGCACCGGTAACACCGCTTGTAAATGCGGCTTTAGGGAAAGCCTGTTCAGCGGCAGCGTCAATGATAATTTTGTGATAATCCTGCCGGTCACGGCGCAGGCAGTTCAAGCCACCTTCACTGCCTACCCATATCCGGTTTTGGCCATCGAAACAGATAAAGCGCACTAATTTGCCTTTGATGTTATGAGCAGTCGGAGGATCTGGATTAAAACGTTCTACTGCCGGGTGACCGTTGCTGTTGACATAAGTATAATACATGCCCCCGTTTTTGGTTAACAGCCAAACACCATCTACTGGATCTACGACTACGCGGTCAATAATAACGTGAGCCGGGAATAAGTTTTTATAGATACCATCCGCGATGGCCCAGAATTGCTCCGTTCTTTTATCAAAATGAAATACTTTATAGTCGAACGTCTGAATCCACAGGTTGCCTTTCTGATCCTCCGTAATCTTGCGGATCTTATTGGTTCGCAAAGGCGAACTATCACCTGGGCGGCTTTTGTAAACTACAAAATTATGTCCGTCGAAACGGTTAATGCCGTCAAAGGTGCCGAACCACATGAACCCGTCGCGGTCGCGCGTGATACATAGCACACCATCGTGCGACAGCCCATCCTTGGTTGAATAATGAACAATATTGACTTTATGCTGCGCCCGAACAAGCCCGCAAAAAAGAGAAAGCAGCACCAAATAGCTTGTAAAGACCAGTAACCTGATACTTGATGTGTTCCCCCTGATATTCATAAAAGCAGATCAACATCAGCTTAGGCAGCGAGCCGCTTTTTGTCAAAGCTGAATTGTGTAAAGTAATCCGGTTTATAACCGATAGCAGATAGCCGCTATCTTGTTACTGCAATTTAACAGCAACTGGTAGGATAACTGTCCTGCTGTATCCTGCCTGGCTTTTTTTGGATGCGGCGTTTGGCCATCGCACGCTCGCTTCGAGGAGCAGTGTGACAGGCCTTCTTGTTGGCGAGTAAAAAGAAACGCAGCAATCATGGCAACAGAGGATGATCACTGCGTTTGAAAAGTGTTAGACGGCTTTTTAACGTGCCAATTCTTTCTCAACTTGTATTGCCCGGGGGAACAAAATGTTATTCTCCAGGTGAACGTGCCGGTTTAGGTCGTTATCGTATTCTTCAAGTTTTTTGAATAAAACGGTATAAGAGCGGCAGGCGTCGGCAGGCAACTGGTAGTTGGCAGTTAACGTCCTGATCTCTTCAAAGTCGTTACCGGCCTGCTCGTGCTCAATTTCCATTACCTGTATAGGCGTAGAAACTAAGCCAATGTTTTCTGCCGGAATGGTAGAACCGTTTTTCTTGAGCTGAGCCAACTCCTTAATACGGGGGAAAAGGGCTTTTTCTTCCTTCATCATATGCAAAAGCAGGTCACGGCCCACGCGTTCAAATACTTCGGCAACTTTAATCAATTCGGGATGCTGCGGACCGTGCACACGGGCTACCTTTTGCGCTATTTCCAGTATAAAATTGGTGTTATCTTTAATATATTGATGATGGGTATTAACAATGTAATCGCTGAGGAAACCGATATCCCATTTCTGGAAATTGTGCTCGCTGTCCGCTGTTAGCTGGTCAGAAGCGGCCAGCTCTTTTTCCTGTTCCTGTAGGTCAACCCCTTTTTTGGCACAAGCCTCCGCGACGGTTTTCTTACCTCCGCAGCAAAAGTCGATACCATACTTTTTGAACACCTGTGCCTTGCGATAGTCCTTTGCCACAATTTCACCTATGGTTTCCCGGTTTTCTTCAACTTCTGCAAGGGCCCTCTTTCCAATGCGAACCTGCCAAATGTCTGGACCCTGGGCAAGGTACGCCCAATCGAACGTTTGGCCGCGCTGGGCCAAAAGCTTATAGTACAACGGCCTCGGGTCATGATCATTGCGGATGACAAACGACTGTCCGGGCAATAGCGCGTCAAAATTTTCAAAAATAGTGGGCTGCTTAAGGCGAGGCGTTATTACAGTCACGTCGAGTACGGTTTCTGTTTCCATTTTCAATCACTTTAATAAAAGACAATAATATCCTTTTTTAAGTGTTAAAAAAATGATCCTCATCATGTTTTATAGTGATATGACTTGCCTTTATTTTATTGGTAAAGTGAAGGCTTCAGTTCAAAACCCTTTAAAATAAAAATAGCCTCCAGCATCGCGCTTAAGGCTATTCCTACTATCATATTAAAACGTATCGGCTATAAATCAGTGTCTGGCTTCTAGACTTTTTATATCGGCTATAAACTGGTCAGGCGTCTCATTGGGGAAGCCTTCCCAACTCTTTAACACCTTACCCTGATCGTCAACTAGGACCGTATACGGAAATTTACCGGAAGAGTTATACTGATCTGCAAGTTTTTCATTTTTCTTCACCTGATCTTTGCTCAACTGATTTTTCTTCTGGCGAGGAAAATCAGCACGAACAAGTATAAGGTGGTCATTGGCATATCCTTCAAATGATGGCGTCTCCAATATTTCGTTACGTAAACGGATGCACGGACCGCACCAGTCTGACCCCGAAAAATTAATCAGGATCAGTTTATGTTTTTCAGTAGCTTCCTTTTTTGCCACGTCAAAATCGCCCAACCATGCACTGCCGCTACCCGCTCCAAACCACATTATCAAACTCATTAAAAGCAATTTCATAGTATTTAATTGTATCGTTTAAAACTCTATCAGTTATTGTTCTTATTTAAATCCAAGCGCTAACGAAATAACATCTGATGTTAAACCGGTAGTTTGCGTATAATGCCCATACCTCAGCTCCAGTTCGTGCAAATTTTGCCATCCGAACACACCTTTAGGCGGAGCTACCCTAAATCCTATCCCATAAAATGAGCTTTGAAATTTAGCGTAGGCATAATTACTTGTGAAATACTGGTCCGTTGGATTGTGTGCCTCATAAGGCGCAAAATATTTGGCAGCGGTTTGGTCGTAATACCGATAAAACGGCGAGATAGAAAAGAAAGGCGTAATCTTAACCGGCACTTCAAAATTGACGGTATTGGATTTGATGCCCCAACTATCCAGGTAATAACGGTAATAAGTCCGCAAGATTATATTGTCGCCAAAAAAATAATTTAAACGTGCGCCAATAGGCAGCTTGTACCTTGTTGATGGCAAATGCTCTATAGTATCCTTTCCGGTATTAAAATATACGCGGTGAAACGGCAAACCGAGGTATCCGTTCTGCGCCACTCCATCTAACAGCAACTGAATCTGCAACCTTGAGTTAATAGCTTGAGTGTAAGCCATCGACGCTGTATACGTGTTTCTCGGACTGCTAGGGATATTCGATTTTGCATCGCCGCCATAATCCCCGCTTCCGCTTAACACGCTGCGACCGCTGGCCGTTGTAATTACCGTTGTACCGCCTGTAGTGGTAACGGTTGAGGTTGGTATAAACTCCGATGGGTAAATAAGCCTTACCTGGTCAAAGTAAGCCTGCAATTTGGCGCTAAACTCGCCGTTCTTATCCGGGGTTTTCAACGAAAAGTGCAGGTCTGCTCCTAACGACTTATAGTTATACTCGCCGGAAACGTAGGCCCCTATACCGAAAGTATTACCTGTTTTGGCACTCTCAACTGTCCAGTCGAGCGAGGGGTAAACCCTGTCGCCGCTGGTGCTTGAAGCGCCTGATTTATTGATGTATGCCTGAGATGCCGAAGTATGATGATCATACCCAAACCCAACGGTAAGCGTGTTCTTATTATCCTGCTGGCCCAGCCATACGAGGTGCAGATCAAGTCCGTTTGAAATATCAGTAACTTTCTCTGTACCAATACCACCTGTTACTGCCGAATGATTGCCATTTTGCGAGTAGTAGCTGGAAACGAGATTGATTTCGTCAATATGCAGTTTACGAGGATTGTAGCCCGTGTGAGACGGACCACTGGTATCAACCGGCGCATATAAACTGATATTGTTTTTGTGATTACTACTGTCTGGCCTTAACTGCGCATGGGCATTTAGTTTGCACAGGAATGAGAAACCAATTACGGTCAAAAAGATTTTCTTCATGAATGATTCTTTAAGCGATAAATGTGCAATTAGTTACATCCGCAACCGCCGCCGGTTTTGCCCGCATTGGCGCCCGAAGCTGCTTCGCGGTAGGATTGGAAGTTCAGCTCGTTTTTCTCTACTTTTCTGTTCCCTAACGCCATTTCAGAATCATTAAGACGGTTTTTTTGGTACTCCTTAAGGTGCACACACGAGGTGGCCGAAATACCTAAAATTAAACATGCCGCTATTTTAAACAAGTTATTCATTTATTCAGGGTATTAATTAATACGTATATTTTTTGATGTATACATCCGGTTATCATCGTCAATGATAACCGCTTCTATATCTCTCATTTGATCAATCAGGTCCAGGCCCGCCCTAACACCCATAATCATTACCGGTGTTGCCATTGCGTCGGCAATTTCTGCGTTGGTTGTAATAATGGTCACACTTTTTATACCGGTTACCGGCAATCCCGTAAGCGGATTAATGGTATGCGAGTATCTGCGGCCATTAATGGTCACAAACTTTTCATAGTTACCTGAGGTAGCCACGGCCAGCCCGGTAATATTAATGTATGAAAACACGTCATGCGACGAATCGGGGTTCGCAATGCCTACCGTCCAGGGGTTCCCGTCGGGCTGCAGTCCCCAGGCTGTCAAGTCGCCTGATGCATTTACTACGCCGCTTTGTACACCTTGCTCCTTCATTACCTGTTTGGCCCGCTCGGCAGCATAGCCCTTACCTATACCACCAAAACCAATGCGCATGCCTTTTTCTTTTAGGAACACAGTGCAGTTTTCATCATCAAGGATCACATTTCTGTAATTGATCAGCCGCACCATTTGCCTGGCCGTTTCCTGGTCAGGCAGGGCCGTCATGGTTTGATCAAAGTTCCACAACCGCTTATCAATAGAACCATAGGTTATATCGAAGGCACCTTGAGTTACTTCAGAAATCCTGAGCGATCTTTTAATAAGATTAAAGGTTTCCGGGCTTACCTTAACCGGCATTATCCCTGCGTTGCTATTGATGAGATTGGTTTCGCTGTCGTCGCTAAATGTGGTAAACAGCTTTTCTATCCGCTGTATCTCCGCTATTCCAGCATCTATTTTTGTGTTGGCCCAACGTTCGTTGGTTGCTACAACCGTGAGTTCAAAACGGTTGCCCATTAGTTTACATGCACGTTTAAAGACCAACTCCTTACCCATTTATCAAGTTTAATCAAGTATAATTAATAAACTGCCCACTATCTTCTTACAATTATCTTTTTGTTTCTATAAGCATAATGGACAAGCAGCTGTTAAATATTGTTTTCAGACAATTTAACATCACGCCATTTCTCAATCGCAGTAACTATTTAGGTGGCAAAAACAAATTTTAGGAAAAACGAAACAACTGTGAGCAAAGTATCGCCGAACGGCTTTATTGTACCGATAAGTTATACGTAATATCTAAGCAGATGTTACCTGTGATCAGCTAACCGGCTCGGGAACCAGCTTGCCCGCCATCGGAATGGTAAAGTGAAACGCAGTGCCTGCACCTTCCTCGCTGGTCACCCATATTTTTCCATTGCACTTCTCTACCAGGTCCTTGCACAAAAACAGTCCGAGACCCGTACCCGATTCGTTTTTAGTGCCGATCTTACTGTCAACCTTGCTCTTAAAAAGCTTGTTCAATCTATCTACCGACATTCCCATGCCGGTATCTTTAACGCTTATCAATACTTCATTTTCACTGTTTGCCTGTGCAGAAATATGGATTGAGCCATGTTCCGGCGTAAACTTAATGGCATTAGTGATCAGGTTACGCATTACAATACGGATGGAATTAGGGTCGGCAAAAGCAGTCAGATCTGCCGGAATATTAGCCGAAAGACGCACGTGCTTTGCCAGCGCCTGCTCCTGATAGTGATCCAACTCGCGACCCACTGCATCCAGCAGCGTAAATTGCTTAACAGCACGCTCAAAGTTATCCATTTGACTGTTGATCCAAAACAACAACGTATCCAGAAAGTCAGAAGTGTATTCCAGATTTTTTAATACCTCCGGAACCAGTTGCAAGAGTTCGTCTATGTTAATGGTTTTATCGAGTAATAAATTAAACAGTCCGCGGAGGGTACTTAATGGGGCTCTCAGATCATGCGCAAGTATAGATATTAACCTGTCTTTTAAAGCATTAAGATCATGCAGTTTGGCTGCCTGCTCATCCATGCTGCTTTTTTGCCTGGTTATTTCTACATTTTTACTTTCGAGCACAGCATTGATACGCTGTTGCTTACGCTTGGCATTGTAATAAATACCTGATACGATAAGCATGGCGATAATAACAATAACGAAAATTGCATTGAGAAAATGCTGATTCTTAACGCGCTGTTCAAACAGCATCCGTTGCTCCTTAATTGCCTGTTCTCTGGCTGCGTAACTAAGTTCAAAATTATAAAAGGTGAGCTTCTCGATGGTCTCATTATCCTTAAGCCGCTTTTTCAGGTCGTTATACTCCGCTAAATAACGATAGGCATCTTGATAGTGCTTAAGCGCGGCCATTGTTTTACTAAGCTGCAATGCAGTATTCGCCCTTACGGATAAATTGCCAAGTTTAATCGCCAGTTGCTCAGCCGCTTTTTCATATTTTAATGCTCCTGCATAATTCCCCTCCATATTATATACAGTAGCAAAGCCGGCAAGGGCATAGGCCTCATTATAGGTTATTTTATATTTAGAGGCTACCTTAAGCGAAGTATCAAGATAGGAGATAGCGCGCTGTGCACTGTGCTTATTGGCAAAGCACAAACCAAGGTCGGCATATACCGAGCTGAGACCGTCTTTGTCCTGCTGTTTCTTGGCCAGGCTTATTGCATCGGTTAGCCGTCTGATGGCCTCGTCGTATCTTCCCTCATTCAACAACAATTCACCAACATTTTCATTGATAATAGCTATTGGCAGCACGTTTTTTGTTTTATTGTAAAGAGCCAGCGCTTTGTTGAAATAGGTAAGTGCGTTTGGGTACGCCTCCATGTTTTGCAGCACAATGCCAATGTCATTATATAAATCAGCGCTGAGCGACTGATAATGGTTTTTGTTAGCTATCAGCAGCGCCTTGTAATAATAATCCAAGGCATTCGATAAGTTTCCCTGGTTAAAATACCCGATGCCTATGTTTTTATAACAATCGGTTAACGTGAGCTCATCATGCGTTTGATGATTGACCAAAAGAGCCTTATTTAAGTATTTAAAGGCAAGCGCATAGTTGGCAAACAGATTATACATACGACCATAAGCGATGTAGACCTGGGTAAGTCCTATTTTATCATTAAGGCGGTTATAAATTTCAATGGCTTGGGCAAACTTATGGTCAGCAGCTGTGGGGTTGCCCTCAAAGTAGTTAACGTGCCCTGCAACGAGCAATGCATCCGCAATACCGGCTTCATAATTTATCTTCCTGGAAAATGCAATCGACCTCTCGGCATAAAAAAGCGCCGTATCGGGATTAATCTCAAAAGAGTCGCTCGCTTTTTGAATGAGCTTGTTAATAGCAGCAGTATCAAGAATATCTTCTGTAGCAGACCCGACAGAATCAGTTCGCGGCAACGGGCCATTTGCTGGCTCTGCAGAAAGCCCAAAAGTGTTGATTAATAAACAAATGGTCAGAAAAATGGAAAGCTTTATTCTAATGTTCATCAACCAGCATTAACGTATGGTTACCCAATATTAGGTGTTATTTATACGCATACATTAAATTTTTAGGTTTCTATAAAATAAAACTTTTTAGGAATAGTTAGATGACGCTTAAGTCCTTGTTCAACCTATTTACGTTTATAAAACGAGATGGTAGCCAGCTTACCGATATAGCCCTTTATTTCGGTATCGGTATAATAACCGGAGCCATCAGCGGCAAAGCCAATGCCTTCGCCCTGCGGCTCATTATTGGCATAAGGAGCTACCTCTGGCTGGGTTAACAGCGTGGCCGAAATGGTAGAACCCTGTTGCACTTTCCAATACCAGATCAGTTCGTTGCTTCGGAGCAGGATTTCTGTTCCATCGGGCGAAATATCTCCTGCTGTAGCCTTGTTAAATAAAAGCTGTACTACAGGTGTCATTACGGTGGCCGCCTTGACGTTTTGCGGGTAGCGGGCCACATAGATATATGAAATATTGCTTTCCTTACTGGCGATATAAATATCCTTTGTATTTGGATCAACCATCAGCGTTTCCGCATTTCGGGGTCCGTTTGGATATTTTAACTCGATGACATCAACTGAGTCAATATTCATAACAGGCGGCGCGATAGCCCCCTTCAAGTCCGGTTCGGGAAAACGGTAAACGAAGACGGAATTGTATTGCGATTTATTGTCGCCTATATCGCCCAGATAAACATAGCTCTTACCTGCAACCGGGCCGGGGCCCATAGCTATATCTTCCCAATCACGGTTTCCAATAGTTGAAAAATTCAGCGTCCCCCTGTCTGCGCCGGAAGCATCGGTTAAATAAACCTGGCTTGGATTGCCACTATCATTATGGATATATAATATTCCGGGATTGATGCGGCTTGCGGCAACGCCAGAGATCTCAAGCAAATCTTTACGGGTAAGGTTATTAACAACCGGAACTTTATCAAAAAGCCGGGTTGTATCAAGGCCCGAAGGATTATAAGAAACCTGAGGAAAATGTATTTGTACCGGCGTTGTAGTAACTACCGAATCTTTTGGAGTAACAGTGGCAACATCAGCTTTTTTACAGCTCAGTGCGGGCAAAAGTAAAAGGCCTAACAAGCCTTTTCTGAAATTATATGCATTAATTTTCATGAGAAAAGAGCCTGTTAGACCTTAAGTAAAATCTATAAATATTAGTGTTTGTTACCGGTTCCGTCTAACTGGTAGCAACCCATGTCTTTACCAGGAAGCGTGATCTCGCTTGAACCAAAGTTTTGATCAACCGGTATACCTGTTGTAATCGGTTTAATCAGATTAGCGTTGGTAGTTCCTTTACCGGCAGCAGGGGAGCCTGGTTGCAGGCGGAAGTTATAGCTGTCTACTGAAGCTTGAGTAACCCAGGTGTTAGCGGCGGCAGGCAGTGGATAGTTAACAAACATTGGGTTGTTTTTGCCAACCAATGAGCTACCGTCATACGTTAGTCCGAAAGTGTAATTCGAGCCCAGGAAAGCTGCCATATTTGGTATATCTGTTGATTGTGGGTGAGTAACAACTGCCTGTGCGCGGTTATCTGGCACAAACTGACCTGTAATGGCTGCATTATCGCCGTAGTAGTAGTTATAACCGTAAGCTGTCTTGGTGATCGCGTCAGCAGCGTTGTAAGTAGTATCAGCTAAATAAACTTTACCACCACCTATGCCACCGGCTATACGTACACCGAAGGCACAGTCAACAATCAGGTTGTTATAAACCAATGCTCTTGAGTTGTTCTCGATCTCAACAGAACCGCTTCGTGCGCCGAAGGTGCCGCTGTTTCTGAAACCATCGTTAATATAAGTATTGTTATACATCGTGAACTGGCACTCCCCTGCAGTAGTACCATCGCTTGCAGTTTTAGTACCGTTGGTAGCACCGCCGATGATGAGATTATAGGCCATGTTACCTACCGCGCTGCCTTTAGCGTTAAAGCCGTCACCACCGTCGCTGCCACATTTCTCCATAGTATTACGCATAATGTTGTAAGTACCGCCATAGAAACGGGTGGCATCATCAGGAGAACCATAAATCCATGAGTCTTCCATAATGAAAAGCCCTTGCGGATTCATGAAATAAAGGATAAACTGCGCACCTACTTTTAAGCTATTAGAGTTAGGAAAAGGTAACGCCTTTAACGCTGCTCCACCGAAGTCAAGATGGGTCCATTTTAATATCACGAATTTAGAAGTACCGGAGGCATAGATACCGCCCCAACCGCCAACATAAGCTGAGTCCTGGCCTAAAACGGATGGACCGGTTGCTTTCTTTCTGCGAGGATCGGTAATTGTAACAGGAGCGTCCTGGGTACCAAGACTGATCAGGTTGCCGTTAACTATAAAGTTAGCGCCGTTGGTCATGTTGATCTTAACACCTTTTTGGATCAACAAGGTATCACCTGCATTAATGGTGATGTCGCCACCTACTGTGTAAGTCTGACCGGCAAGCATAGTTCCTTTGTAACTGCCGGCAGGCAACACACCCGTGTTAGGAATGGCCTGACCGATCTTGATCTGCGGTTGTGAGATTACGGTCTTATCACTTTTTTTACTGCATGATGCCAGCGCTAAAAGTGACAATCCGATCGAAAGAATCTTTAATTTTTTCATAAAGGATGAATTGATAATTACTGATTTTTGATACTGTATAATTGATAGTTAGAAATGATACTTAACGCCTAAACTGTATCGCGCATAGAACTGGTCATACTGTACAGTTGTATAATTGGGGCTTTCCTGGTGCGGATACTTTGATGCACCGGTATAATTCATGGTGTTATCTTGTTTCAGGAAGAGCTGATATGGTGTATTAAGCAGGTTATTGGCTTTTACATATACGATAAAGTGTTTACCAATCTTCTTCTGAGCCGAAAAATCAAGATATGTCGATGGCTTTTCCCAGGTATCCAATCCATAGTAAGTAGATACTGCAGCTAATCGCTCGCCTGTATATGACAATGATAGTTGCGCATCAATGCCTAATTTTTGATCTTTATACAGCAACGACGCATTGGCTATATTGGCTGCCTGACCTTGCAGAGGCCTGGTTTGCATGCGGTGGATCAGTTCGCTGTTTACATTCACCGTTTTAGGTGTAGTGATCTGCGAATTGGTATAGGTATAATTAATAGACGCACCGATATTGCCGAAGAACTTGAGCGCCACAAACTCTGCTCCGAAATTTTGTGCCGAGGCGCTTGGATTGCCCGGTACATAATATAAAGTTGCACCGCTGCCCGCCTGCTGGAGCGATGTTTCTATCGGGTTGAGCAGGTGCTTATAAAAGCCGCCCGCCATAAGCTCATCAAAAAGCCCGGGGAAAAATTCATACCGTATATCGTAGTTGTCAATAACCGTGTGCTGCACAAACGGGTTACCAACGTGGCCATAATAGGCATCATCCTGTGAATCGTCTGTGGCCGGAACGAGGTCATAAAAAGATGGCCTTAATATAGATTTATAATAAGATGCCCTTATTGCCTGCTCATCAGTTAACGCATATTTCAAATTGATGCTTGGCAACAGATCATTATAGGTAATACTGCCAGATTTACCCGGAAAAGTAACAGGAAGGCTTGAATTATAACTTTGATTGGTACTTTCTTGCCTCACGCCGAATACAACATTTAGCTTGTTGGTAATATCATATTTGGCCATGCCGTAAATGGCCTGTATATCTTCGGTAAAGGTGTACACACCAGCGTCTGTACGGTATGAACCGTAGGCGTAAGATGTGTCCTGGTCTTTCCATTGGTATGTGGCATTAGGAATAGATGTATACAGCTCCGGAGCGGGCGGCGACGACCCTGGAATAGTGGTATTTGACAAGCTATACACATTCCTGAAGTTATCCCTGGTTTTGTGTCTTACCATGCCACCAACAGAAAACTCCGCGGTGTGGCCAAAAATGTCGGTTTTATAATGCAGGTTTAAATAACCCGAAAGATCTTTATCCGTATTATGCTGCCACTGCCGCGATTCATTCCCCACCGTAACAGGACCGGGCTGTATACTTGTGGGTGTATTTGAACCAAAAGGGGTAGTTGTCTCATATTGATATTGCGAATCAAACTCAGCCATATCAGGTAACTTATCCATGGCCCGGGAAGTGGTACCGGTCCAGTCTAAAGAAAAACCTTTAAAAATATGGTCATGCTTTCCGCTTAAAGTAACGTTGTAAATACTTTGAAGGTCCGACCGGGTTTGTGTTTTATCATCGATAGAAAAGGGGCCATGGTAGCCATTAAAAGAATAACCGCCATAAGTTGTTTCCTCGGTCTCACGCACCCTAAATTCATCCAACGCGGCATAGGTACCGAACAATTTGACAGAGTTGTTATCATTAAATTTGTAATCTAGCGATGCCATTGCAGCATAATGATTCACTTCCGAAGAATACCGTCTGTTATCAGAACTTTGAAAAGCAGTTTCCTGGTTAGGGGTATTGATGTCTGGCGATGAGCCAACCGTACTTGTTTGCACTGCCACAAAACTGTTATTACCCCTGTAGAGATTTTGAACGCTGCCTGCGAACAAAACACCCAACTTACCATCGAGGTATCGGTTGCCTATCGTCAGCGTTGCCGTTTTATTAATAGGGGCATTTTGTTTCTGAGTTAACAGGTTCTGATAAGGGAACTCGTTTAGTGATGCAGCTCTGTTGGGGTGTATTTCTCCGGGCGATAGATCATTCACCGTGCTACGGTTAAACGACTCAAAACCACGGTCAAAAAATATCTGACTATACCCGGTGCCGAACTCGCCTTCAATCTTTAAATGGTCTGGTGCAGATTTCATAACCAGGTTAACCACGCCGCCCGAAGCATCACCCTCCATATCAGGTGTAAGCGTTTTAGAAACCTCCAAACGGTCAACTAATCCGGCGGGGAAAATATCTAATGGTAAATATCTGTTTCTGTTATCCGGGCTTGGGATCTTTACACCATTGATCAGCGTGGTATTATATTGCTTATCCATGCCGCGGATAATCACGTGCCGCGCGTCGCCGGTGTTACTTCTGTCAAAAGACACGCCCGGCATTCGGCCCAGCACGTTTGATACCAACACATCAGGCGAAATAGCTATCGCCTGTGCAGACATAGCATTGAGCGTTACATCAGCATTTTTTTCCGCATTTCGGGCAGCATGTTCTGTCTCTCTGCTTACATGCTCAACAATCGCTACCTCATTAAGCGCGTTTGAAGCAGGAACAAGCGATATATTTAACACCGCTATACCGTCTGCAGTTACTTCTACCGGGTATTCTTTACTGGCCCGGTAACCAACAAAACGAACCTGTAGCGTATAAGTGCCGGCTGGCAGGTCTTTAAAGATGTATGATCCGTCGAGTTTAACGGTCGTATTTCGCTTAAAATCACCCTTCTCAATATGCACGGTGGCACCGATGAGCACCTCGCCGTTTTTAGCGTCTTTAACACTTCCTTTAATGGTGTGGGCGTATAATGAAACCGAAGAAAAAGCAGATAAAATGAATAATAACAGCCGCAGCTTAAGTTGAAACGAGGACTTCATGAAAAGGGGTAAAAAATTGCTTATAGAAACCGTTTTTGAAAAAATTTCAAGCAAAACATCCAGCTAAATCTGGAGAAAAGCTGAATTTTTGCCATCGAAAACGATCCTTAACAGAATGTTCTTACCTCGTTAACATATCCCTGAAATTACAATCCTGAAGGAAAACTGTATTGATAATTTCTTAATGTATTTTTAATTGGAAAAATTTGGACACTTACTGTACAGATAGGCCTAAAAGCCTACATGGCAAATGTGGTGTATGTGATTATGAGTATCTTTACATCCTTCCTGCCATCAATTAAAGTAAGACCGATAAGCTGCGGGCACATCGTCGATATGACGGATCTGGATATCCTTGTAAAACACTTCCGCGGCTTCGCTTTGTAGTTGGATCTTGCCGTGGGTAAGGGGCTTAAATTCGTCCCCGATTTTGTAACGTGAGTTCTGCAATGCCATTATCACGTGGCCGTTTACAATGTGCAGACTCTTTCCCTCGTAACAGATCAGGTCGAGCTGGGTCCAGGCATGTTCTCCTTTTGATTCAAAAACGCCACTCGCCTGGCAGTATCCGCCAAGATCGCGAAGCTCGCCTTTGGGATTAAATATATAGGTAGTAGTATCAGGTCTTTTGGTGGCACGTATATCTGCGTGAGCTGCAGCAATGGCCCAGCGATCACCGGTGGTACCTTCGCCCACCTGAAACTCCTGAGCCAACATCCACGAGTGCCAGTAATCTACCCCCGCTTCGCCTTGTGAGTTATACAACACGCCAGAATCTTTATAGTCGTGCAAACGCGGTACATATTTTTTATCGCCCCAGCGTACTTTTAATCGCAAATGATAATTGCCGAAATCCTGTTTGGTAAATACGCATCCGTAAATTTCACCGCTTATTCTTAAAACCGGCTCGCCGCCCTCCATTACTATAGAAAATACGTGGGCCGTATCTTTATTGTAACCAACTGGGCTAATGTTATGGCCGGCCGCATCCTTTGGTACTTCTCCCTTGTCGCCATCCGTATGTTTAAAGCTGAGGTAGGTGTCCCACTTAGACATTTTCCTGTCGAGCAAGTTTTCCCATTTATTCGCAGGCTGAAATGAAGTAAAGATTGCAAGCAAAATGGCTGCAGTAAAGACTGATAGTAAGGCTTTCATGTACAATTGGTTATTGCACAAACCTACTATTTCAATCCATTACTTTATTATCATTTACTGATGATTAATTAACAGGACCGCTGATTTTTATGATTATATTGATTACGTTGATGTCACTGATTCTGATTACGCGACAGTCGGAGTAATCGTAAACTAATACCATCAGTGTAATTCTAAAATCACAAAAATCAGCGGTACAGATTTACGGCTGCCCAGAACCGCCAGCCGCGCCATAAACCTGCCCATTTGCATAGCTGGCATCACTTGCTGCTAACTGAACATAAATGGACGCCAACTCTGCCGGTTGTCCCGGACGACCAAGCGGCGTTTGACCGCCAAATTGTTTCAATTTTTCCTGTGTTGCGCCTCCGCTTACTTGCAGCGGCGTCCAGATAGGTCCGGGCGCTACGCCGTTAACCCGTATACCTTTGGGACCAAGTTGCTTGGCAAGCGACTTTACGTAGTTCATGGTTGCCGCTTTGGTTTGCGCATAGTCATACAGGTCAGGTGATGGGTCATAGGCCTGCTCCGATGTGGTACCAATAATTACCGAGCCCGGCTGCAGGTGTGGAAGAGCCTGCCTAATGATCCAGAACGGGGCATAAATATTGGTTTTCATGGTGGCATCAAAGTCTTCTGAAGTGATGTCGAGAACGGATTGGCGCGCTTGCTGCCTTCCGGCATTATTGACGAGAATATCCAGCCCGCCCAATTGGCGAACCGCTTCGTCCACCAGGTGCTTGCAAAACGACTCTTCGCGGAGATCGCCGGGGATCGCTACCGCTTTACGGCCCGCTGCCTTGATCAGCTCAACCACTTCTTTGGCATCGGGTTCCTCTGTAGGGTAATAGTTAATAGCCACATCGGCGCCCTCGCGCGCAAAGGCAATAGCAGCTGCGCGTCCCATACCGGAATCGCCGCCGGTGATCAAGGCCTTACGACCCAGCAAACGGCCCGAGCCTTTATAGCTGGTTTCGCCATGATCAGGCCGCGGATTCATCTTGCCGGCTAAACCGGGCCAGGGCTGCGACTGGCCCTCAAATGGCGGTTTAGGATATTTCTTTGTCGGGTCCTGTAGTCCAGGAGCTCCTGATGCCTGCGTTTCAGATCCCCCTGAACCTGTCGCGCCCAATACCGGTGACACAGCAGCAACCGCTATTGTTGCGCCGATGCTTCCGATTACCTCTCTGCGTGTAATTTTGTCTTTTTCACTCATAACCAACCAACTTCTGTGTATTAGCTAAACAACTATTCTTTATAGGATTGGTTTTTAACTAATTGTTAAAATGATAAATCATCATTTGCACCCTTCCCGTTCTTCTTCCTACGCTTGTTGCATTTCTTCGACAAAAACTATTAGTTGAATTTTTTAGGTTTGCCGAATGCAACATGTTTTGGACAACCCGGCCTGGAATGCCTTAATATCAGGCAATCAAAACCTGGCTTTGGGGAATGAAGCAACTAAATATTTTGACCTGGAAGTATCTCCGTTTGTGGGACTGAAGGAAAACACGCCAGAGAATTTTGAGGTGCTTTATCATACTATCCCTCGCAGCGCCCCGATCCTTTTTGTGGCGATGCACGAGGTTTCCCAACCTCAAAACTTGGAGCAACTGGCTTGTATAAAAGGTTATCAAATGGTCTATGAGGCAGAATCTAAAGAATTTACGCCCCAATTTGGGCTAACAACGCTTACAGAAGCTCAAGTGCCGCAGATGCTCGAACTTACTGAACTAACCAATCCCGGCCCGTTTGGCCCCCGGACAATTGAATTTGGGCATTACGTAGGTATCTTTCAGGATGATCGCCTGGCGTCGATGGCCGGCCATCGCTTACAGCCGTTCGAGTATACCGAGATCAGCGCCGTTTGCACCCATCCTGACTTTTTGGGCAAAGGTTACGCACGCGAATTACTGCTTTATCATATCAACTATATTAAAAAGAACAACGGCATTCCTTTTCTGCATGTACGGCATGATAACGACCGCGCTATCAAAGTTTATGAAAGCCTTGGCTTCAAAACACGCACCGAAGTTTATTTTCATGTTTTTAAGAAGGCTTAATATCTACTTTGAATCCATTGATTAAAATGTTCAGCATATTCGAAGCATACCTGCAGCAAAAAATAACTTTAACCCCAGCAGAGCTTGAGCATATCAAGTCACTAAGCTTTATAAAAAAACTCCGCAAAAAGCAATATCTGCTGCAGGAAGGTGACGTGTGGAAATACCATGCCTTTATTACAACAGGTTGCCTGCGCACCTACACGGTTGACGAGAAGGGGCTGGAGCATATCATTAGCTTTTTGCGATAGAAAATTGGTGGGCAGGGGATAAAGAAAGCCTCCTAACCGGCGAGCCGTCCAAATTCAATATCGATGCCGTAGAAGACAGCGAGGTACTGTTGTTCACCAATGCAAATTTTGAATTGATTTGCCGGGAAATACCGGCGTTTAACAATATGGTGAACGCCATTTTGCAAAAAAGCTTTATAGCTTCTCAAAATCGAATTAACGCTGCTATAAGCTATACTGCCGAGGAAAAATATCTCAACTTTATTCATAAATATCCTGGCTTTGCTACCCGTATTCCGCAAAGTATGATCGCCTCTTACCTCGGCATTACGCCAGAAACCTTAAGCAGGGTAAGAAATCAATCCACAAAAAAATAATTCCAAAATCCCCAGGTCACCTGCATCCAATTGACAAATGTCAATTCCTTTCTTATTATATATCAATGGCCGCCGAGGCTGGCTTCTGCACCTTTGTAATGTTCAACAAAACAAAAACATTAAAAATCAGAAGTCATGTCAAAAACAATTTTTATCACAGGAACAAGCACCGGATTTGGTAAACTCATTGCTACTACATTAGCCACAACAGGCAATACAGTAATAGCAGGCATGCGTAATGTAAACGGACATAACGCTAATGCAGCTCAGCAACTATCAGCTATATCAAACGTTGAGGTGGTTGAAATAGATGTTACAGATGACGCCTCTGTTAATGCCGCCTTCGAGAAAACACTAAAAAAATATGGCCACATTGATGTGCTCGTAAACAACGCTGCTATATCAGGCTTTGGCCTTACGGAAGCCTACTCGCTGGATCAGATCAGGAAGATATTTGAAGTAAACTTTTACGGAGTATTACGAACCTACCAGGCAGTCTTGCCATCTATGCGGAAAGCAAAAAGCGGCCTGATCATCAATATTACATCCGGAGCAAGTGGCCATACCCTGCCGTTTATGGTTCCATACCTGGCTTCTAAATTTGGGGTAGAAAGTATAACAGAAGGTTTGCAGGATGAACTAAAGCAGTTTGGAATAGAAAATGTAAGTATCCAGCCCGGTGTTTATCCAACCGAAGCTACAACAGGCGTAAAAACGGGAGTTAATGCGGATAGAACAGAAATCATAGCAGCATATGGGGACGCAGCAACCCAACAGTTCAATGCTTTGGGCACTGCTTTGTTTGGCAAAATGGCTCAGTTCAATATGAACCCGCAAACTATAGCCGACGGCGTGCTCGAATTGGTTAACATGAAGAAAGGGAACCGGCCGCTGCGCTTCCCGCTGGATGCCATTGCGCAGGGCACAGACAAAGAGTTTATTGAGGCCCGCGCAGCCATCAAGGCCAAATGGGTAGCTAAGTATAGCGCTTAAAAGCCCGGTTCATTCGGAAGTGAATCAACTAATTTTCTCTGTGCTCTTTGCGCCTCCTTTGTGTACTCTCTGCGGTTAAGTTTAACCACGAAGAGCACGGAGAAGGCGCAAAGAGCACAGAGATTAATTTGTGTAGGCCGATTTGGTTATTCTTCAAATACACACAGACCTGCCACATAATCCCGGCTGCCGTCAGTCACCCATGAATCAAGCTGGGCAGGGTCCTTCATCTGTTGGCCTCTAAGGCGTGGCACTACCAGGTAACCGCATTTGAGATCTGACAGGGCCGTCATGTCGGTCCATAGTTTTTCGATCTGTGCCACCGGATAAATATCTTCCTGTGCGTGGCCCCAACGGTATTTCACATCTTTAATGGTTACATAAGTCGGAATACGGTGAGCAACACTCCGTACGGCTTTGGCCAACTGCACTTCGTCGCCTTTTTTTACATCCTCGCGGGTTAACCCGAAAAGCTGCAGTAACGGATCTATTTGTATCCAGGTGGTATTAGAGTTGTAATAGCTCAGATTCAATTCATCTTCCTCACGTGGTTGGGCCAGGCCCTCCAGCAAACGCAATTGATGATTGATCTTCGCCAGGCCGCCGCCGCGGTCCTCAATATGGCGGGGAATCACTTCAAACGTAAGCACATTGCCCGACTCGAGATGATAAGTTAAAGCGGCGGGATCAACATCTGCACCCAGCGTATCAATATTATGCAGCATAATAGTTTCCACTTCAGGATGCCCTTCCAGCAGTTGCTTCAGCGTGCCATTACGCAGCATGTTAGATACCTCGTACCAGTGTCCCAACGGCGAAAATCGTTGCGAGGCCACATTATCTACATAATCGCTTCCTTCGCCTTTGGACCGCGCCCAGCCAATCATGCTTTGACGAACGGCTTCGCGCACCTTTTGCTTGTTTTCATCAAGCGTTTCCTGCGGCATATCTTCCCACAAGAACCGCAGATCGCGCTCCATGGGCACAAAACGCTGTCCTATTGAACGGCCGGTAGAAAGATAAACTGGTCCGCCGTAATTAAAATTATGCGTTTCGCCAAGTTTATGCGCTATCGGTTTATGAGTGAGGTAACTGGTGGCTACCAAATGAGGGATGGAGGCATTCAGTTTTTCGGCTGTTTTGCGTGTTTTTGCCAAGTGGATTTCGAGGAAACTGCGGTGCGTTCCGGCTATCTCAACAAATGGATTTATCGCCTTGATAACGCCTGCACCTTTGGTCCAGCGGCTGCCTACGCCTGCAGCCAGGCTCATTACGGCAACCTTTCCCTGCTTAATGGCTTCCAGGCCTTTCTGGTCTGAATCAATTTGCTCAATGTTGCCTATTTCTTCAGGCTTAACATCTTCAATTAAAGTTTCGGCAGGCAGGCGGTTGCGCGACAGGCCGATGCGGCCCTTCTGCATTTCCTCCCTGATCTCCTCGTGCTGAATATAGTCAAAGCCATTTTCCTTCTTGATCTGATCCGCCTTGCGGTTCTCGTCCGACTGGTTACTTTGGCTCGACGGGTCCGATACCTTGAAGAGGTTGCTCACAATAGTGCGCAAGAGTGGATAAGCAAGGTTATTCTCTTCGCAATGTGTAGTAAAATAATCTATCTCTGCCCTGCGTATATAAGGAACTGCGGCCGGGTCTTTCTTTACCAGTTCGGAAACATGGATACCGTAATATTGCTCGGGCATCATGGCCTCATTGCCCTGGTGTAAAGTGCTCCAGCTGCCTTTGTGGTTAATGCTCCAGTTGTATACCACCGGTTCCATAGCAAAAGGCATAGAAGCTGAAAGTTCTTTGCGGGTTTCGCTCAGTATCTCCAGTACTTTACCTTTAGCCTGCTCGTATTTTCCGGGGTCAACAAACATACCCATACCACCGCCAGACATGCCGCCCAGCATCAGGAAGCCATAATAGTCTGCACCAAAGGCTTTTTTTGCTTTCGCGATGATCTGCTCCGTAAAGTAGGTTGTGGCCCATGGAATGATGGTTTTTATCGGCCCAAAAAAGTTTGTTTCTGTATTGTGAGCCAGCTTTTTAATATCGCCCTCGGCTATCGATTGCAGAATATTGTCAAATATCCGGTTGGTTTGCTGACGCGCCTCCCATTCCTTCTCACTTCTCAGCAAATACTTTTCGGTCACCATCTCGAGGATAGGCCCCACGTTTGAGGCCATACCACCATGCATTAAAACCAGTGAGTTGGTAATGCGATCATAAAACTCGGGGTGCACCTTATCCCCCGTAAGAATCTCATGCTTTGGCAGCAATGATCCTTTACTTGTACCAAATTCCGGATCACCCTCTTCTGCAAATGCGCCTCGGATGGCTTTAATGCCAGGCCATACACCGCCGGAATCTTGCCAGCCACCACCTGAACCACCTATCCATTCACCTAAAATGGCTCTCGAAGCGATCAATCTACGCTCGCTTTCTTCCAATCCGCCCTCCAGCTTTTTGGTTTGTCCGGTTGCCCGCATTAACAAGCTAATGATAGAGCCAAGCAGGTTGGTTGATACCGCAAACCTCGATCCCTTCGGAATATCATTTACTCTTGTTACCAGCTCAATACCCATTCCTGGCCCTGCAATGGCAGCCAGTATTTTTGGAAGCGACTGGTTAGTACCTTCAAACGAAGGCGGAATAAGGCCCGAAGCTATAATACCCGCTTTAACCAGGCTGAGGTAATCATTACCGAAGTTAAAGAGGTCATCAAGATCAGTAATATCTTTGGTAGTATTAAGGTCAATACTGGTTACACGCAGAACAGGTTCTGGGATAACACGCACGTAGCTATGCAACGGCGGACGGATGTCTTTATCTCGGCCGAATACACCTAAGTCGATCGATACGTTAATTACCCGCGCACCTTCGGGATAGTCCATCCCCAAAAAGAAAATGTCAGACCATCCGCTGTGCGTGAGGTCCATCCGTACAGAAGTTTCCTCATGAAGAACCGGGTAAAACAGTGAGCCCTCTTTTCTTTGCAGCAACTGCGGATGGATGCGAATAGGATGCTGTTCCTGGTTGCCTGACCTAAACATCCATTGGTTGCCCTTGCTCGAGCGAACGCTCCGGCGCACCTGGTTAGCCAAAATCTGGAAAGAAAGCATATGATAGCTCTCAGCCAGTGCACTAAAGATAGCGGCGTTGGGCCCTTTCAGCTTAATCTCTTCATAAAAGGCGTGAATAGCCTGTTCAAAATGACGGGAAAGCAGGTCTTCAAAACCAGCGTACGGAACTTTTCCGGTTTCGGGAACGTCTTTACTTGAACTTAGTAAGAACCGAAAACCGGCATACAGGAAAAGTATGGCCCGTACTTTATCATATAAGTTGGATGTATTCTTCCTGAACTCTTCCAGCTCGCTTAATCGCGCCAAAAGTTCTTTGGACGATAAATTTCTGCTCAATTCAAAAAACGAGCGGTTACGCTTTTGCGGATCGGCAGAAGTTATAGTTTCGATAAAAATATTCATCAGCAAAAGGTATTATTTACGGCTATTTGCTTCTGCAAGCAGTTCAACCAGCGTACTCAAAGTTTCATCATGTGCCTCGCCGGCCAAACCAAGTGCAACTTGTGCCCTTAGCAAACCATGCTGACGGCTGAGGTCATACCTCGATCCGCGCACTTCAAGCGCCAGATAACGGTCTTGTTGGGCCAATTCTTGCAAGGCAGGCGTTAATAACACACTTTTAGAACCTGCTTTAATTTCCCTTTCCAAGAGGTTAAATACGGCAGGAGTAAGTACGTGCATACCAAAAAAGCATAAGTAGTAGCCGATACGCAAACCGGGAGTTTGTAATTCAAGCTCCGCAAGGCTTAATGAAGGTTTTTCGATTAACTTCTCAACTTCATAAATACCGGCGAGACCGGGTACATGTTTGCCGGTAATTGTTCCATAGCTGCCTATCAAATGCTCAGGCGTTGGATTTACGGCCGAAACAGGGCAACCTTCTGCAGTAGCCAGTTCAATTAACTGTGCAGCACAGCGTTTCTCTCTGATGTTAGATACATAGAGATAATCGCCCAATAGCAGTAAAAAAGGTTCGTCACCAACAAAGTCCTTTGCGCAGTAAACGGCATGTCCATAACCCAGTGGCTCAGCCTGCTCTACGTATTGAACACGGTCCAGAAACTGATCCAGTTTGGCGGCTTCCTTTCTGGCCCACTCTGCATCCTTAAAAGATTTACTTAGGTTATCCCGCAAGGCCCTGAAAGCACTTTTATAACGTTCAGCATCGCCTGGCGCGCAAACTACGCAGATCTCTTCGATCCCGCTGCCAAAAGCCTCATCGGCAATAATCTGTAACACCGGTTTGTGTAGTCCGTCGGTGTCAATAACAGGCAACATGGCCTTTTGTACAGTATCGGAAACCGGATACAAACGTTCTCCTCTTGCAGCTGCGGTAATTACGGCTTTTTTGATTTTCATTTATGATGATCTGGTATTGGATGCGTCGAAAAATTTCATTTAGATAGTGCGGGTCAAAAATATAAAGTTAAACCAGCATAATACTAAAAAAAATCGATTGCAATTGCGGTTTTTATTAAAATCGATTGCTTTGGTCTAATGACCATTGTTCTGTGGAAAAATCCGAATGGTCTTCATGTACCTGTTTTTATAGTCTATATTCATCGGAGTTTCCGTAACCTGATATTTTCGCCCTGATGTAGCGTGGATAAAAGTAACCTCCCCCTTAGTTGCTGAAACAATAATGCCCATGTGTCCCACGGTTCTAACAGTGCTGTCTGTACCGGTAAACAGAACTAAGTCCCCTGGCTTAGCGTCTTTGATGCTAATCGGCTTTTGCACGCCGTTAAAATCAACTGATGTTCGGGGCACTTTGATACCGAAATGATTAAACACATAGGTAACAAATCCGGAGCAATCAAAACCTTCCTTCGGGTCGGTTGAGCCGTATTTATAGGGCGTTCCTTTTAAGGTTTGAGCAAAAGAAACTAACTCGGCGGGGGTAGTGGTGCCGGTTTCGATTGTCGAAATATGTTCGGATGCGGCGGGCGTAGGCATTACGGCCCGTACAGAATCTTTTAGGGCATTTTCTTTTTTAGGTACGCCTTTATTACAAGCAAGAAACGCCAAAAGGAGCAAGCAATATAAACGACTGATCTTCATTTAATTGCTTTGGCAAAAACTCGACCAGCCTTTTATCAGCAAAGCTTATTCTGCGTAACTACTGAGGTAACGGATCCCCGACATGTGGCCTGGCAGGATCATAAACGACGACGCCCACACGGGAGTCGGCACAACCATAATAGAGGTACCACTTCTTTTTAAAGAACGTAAGTCCTTCAATAAATACAGTACCGTTTACATACTGTCCACTTTTTTCAAATGGTTCCATAGGGCGTAAAAAGGGAACATCGAGCCGGGCAATAGCCTTTTCTGGATTAAGGCGTGAAAAGAGCACCTCACCGGCGCAGTAAGCGTTACCATTAAAACGATGGTCGCCGCCATCGCCTGGATGGTTTTTGCCGTTATAGAAAAGAATAATGCCCTTACTGGTCATCACAGCGGGCGGGCCGCATTCAGTGAGGTCGCTATCGAAATAACCCTTACGGGGGGAAATGAGTTGCTTCAGTTCTCCTTTATTGTCCACTAGCGGCGTCCAGTCGACCAAATTGGTCGAGGTTGCGGCAAAAACATGCAGTTCCCCCCAATACATCCAGTATTTACCATTCACTTTTGTTATAACCAACCTGCCATTTACAAGCGTAGTCAATATGGAAGCAGATTTATGCGGAATATTGAAAAATTTACCGTTATAGGCTTTTCTGAAGATGGGGCCATGCTTGGTCCAATGGATTAAATCCTTTGAGGTAGCCACGCCAAGCCGGGGCACCTGGCGGTTCCATTGAGTATAGAACATTACATACCTTCCGTTAGCGGTAACGGCAACACGAGGATCTTCACAGCCACCGGGCCATTCAAATTCTTTCTGACTATCATTTGCCGGAAACATAGCCGGTGTTGCTCTCCGCTTAAAGTGCAAGCCATCATTGCTTTCGGCGTAACCAATCCTAGAAGTGCGGGTACCGATGGCATCACCGGTTTTATCTTCAGAGCGATACAATACCACTATCTTTCCGTTCTTCACAACTGCCGCAGGATTAAAGGTATAATAAGCTTCCCATGCTACGTCTTTACCCCTCATCGGGTCGGCAAACTTTGCAGTACTATCTGGGGAAATGATTGGATTAACACCAGTTGGCCTTACAAAACCACCCATTGCCCATGAGGGCAGGATATTTTTTGAATCCTGGGCTACAGCACTGTCAAAAATCAGCAGGCCAGTAGTAAGGGCTATCAGCTTTAGCAGGACGTTCTTCATGGCAGGCTTATTTAGGTTTGTAACATTAAAGGCTAATGCTACTCAATATTAATAAATATGCTCATGAAGCGCAAGTCTCATACATAGCTCAACCACCACTGGTTATGGCTCTTCTTATACTGGCTATACCACCGGCAAGGAAAATAGAGCAACGCGATAACAACCAGCCAGATAAGGTACACTACACCCAGACTAAAGCCGAAGCTCGGCGGCGAAAACAGAAAAGGTACATTGGGGGCAACCACCTGGCTTGCTTTGAATCCGGCAGCAAAAAACAAGATCACGTGTATGGCCTGGATCAGGTACCAATGGCACACATAGTAAAAGAAGGGAACATTACCGTAGACAACCAATATGCGTGTAAAGGCATTTTTCACCAGTTCGGCGCGGGAGAGCAAAATAAGCGCGATGCCGAGTGTCATGCTTAAATAGATGAGCGAGCAAGGGTATTTAGTCACGTCAAAAAAGGAAATGATGCTCAAGGCTGTAGTTTTTTGAACTTTCCAGGGTGAAGGATCGCCGTAAATATTAAAGTACCTGAACACGAAAAACAGCACTAACAAAGCCAATCCTGAATAGAGCAGAATGCTTCTTCGCCTTGTTGCATTAAAAGAAGACCGGTAAAAGGTACCGAAATAATAACCGCAGAACATTACGCCGGTCCAGGGCAGTAAGGCATAAGCTGCAAGCATAACGTGCGTTTTGTCAATCGGAATAAAACTGTTGAAGCCTGCTGCAGATACCAGCATGCGCCAGTAAACAGCGTTCTTTAGCGAACCGACATTAACCACATCAAAAATATTGTGACCGAAAAATATCACGGCGCCAATAATACCAATAACCACCGCCGAAAGCCTTAAACGCACGGCGAGGCCAAGCAAGATCATGCTGCCGCCTATGGCCCATATCACTTGCAGAATAAGCACATTGTAACGCGGGTTAAGCGTGATGCCGAATGTGATTAAAACCACCTCGACCACAATTAACCAAGCCCCTCGTTTAAGTAAAAATGCACTGAACTGGTTAAGCGTGCGACGCGTACCGGCAAGGTAAGCCGACATACCGCTCAGAAAAACAAAGGTAGGTGCGCAAAAATGGGTGATCCAGCGGGTAAAGAAAAGGATGGGTGTGGTTACGCTAAGATCTGTAGGCTCCGGATGGCCGGCATGAAAAATATCGCGCACGTGATCAATCGCCATAATGAGCATTACTATTCCGCGTACAACATCAATCGATTCGATACGATACTTTACCGGGCGGGCGGATGCAACAACTGGCTCCGCAACCTGAGGCTGAACAGTTAATGTTGACATGACTTTTGATTTTCAGATCAATGTACACAAAATACAATTTACTGAAAAAGAAAACTTTGTGCATTTTATGAACAAAATCGGGCTTGGGCCGCAAAGAACTTGCTAAAATTTGTCCGCAAAGATCAAATCTTTAAAACATTTAGTCAACTCAAAACGATTAATCTTGCCGGATAATTACATCAACCCTATGCGAATAGTAACCCTTGAGGAACATATTTCTTTTCCTGAGTTGGCATCATTGGTACCCCAGGAAGCACTGGGCAATTTTGGCAAATCGCCCAGGATGCAGCAACTTTTACCTAAGCTTGAAGATATAACAGGCGACCGCCTGCAATCGATGGACCGCAATGGTATCAGCCTGCAGGTACTTTCTGTTGACAGCGCCGGCGCCAACTTGCTGGATGCGGAAAAAGGCCCTGAGTTTGCAAGCCGTTACAATGACTTGATCGCAGAACGAATAGCCAATCATCGTGACAGATTTACGGCTTTTGCCCACTTGCCCATGACGGCTCCCCGAGCTGCCGCTGATGAGTTGGAACGTGCCGTAAAAACCTACAATTTCAGAGGGGCGATGATCCGAGGCGTTACCAATGGTCAATTTCTGGATCATCCACGCTTTGCGCCAATTTTTGAACGCGCAGAGAAGCTTAATGTTCCCATCTATCTTCACCCAGGCCTGCCGCCTAAAGGCGTAGCGGATATTTATTACAGCAACCTAGCTAATCATGACGGCATAGCCGAAGCGCTGGCTTGTTATGGCTGGGGTTGGCATGCGGAAACAGCCCTGCATGTTCTGCGATTATTTTATGCGGGCATATTTGATCAATATCCTGGCTTAAAATTGATCATAGGTCATATGGGCGAGATGCTGCCCATGATGATGGTAAGATCAGACCGCGCCTTGTCGCCCGGTTTCGGAGGCGCTAATCAGCGTTCGCTTATCGAAACGTTTCGCGAGCAGCTTTTTATTACCACCAGCGGCTTTTTTTCCCAACCGCCGCTCAAACTGGCCATTGATACGTTTGGGATCGATAATATTATGTTTTCGGTTGATTATCCTTTCAGCACCAATGAAATGGGGATTGAATTTTTAAATAGTATCGAGCTACCCGAGGATCAATTGGCGAAGATAGCGCATGGGAATGCGGATAGGATTTTGGGAAACCCCTCCCAAACCCTCCCCGGAGGGGCAGGCCTTTAGAACTCTCCCTCTTTAAGGTAATGCTGACAGAATTTTAGGCGCCCTTCCAAACCTTCCCGAAGAGGACGCTTTAGAGGGGGTTATGAACATTGCCCGCCTCTCCATTGTTCTATCCTCAAACCATGGCGACTACAGAAACCCTCAACCATTTCAGAGCCCAGCAAGCCACTGCGGCCACGTACTGGCTTACGCGGTTTATGCTCCTGCGGTTGCTTGGTGTTGTTTATGCGGTGGCTTTCCTGGTAGCCATTAATCAGTTAATCCCGCTCATAGGTTCCGACGGATTGCTGCCGCTCGGGCCATATCTAAAACAGATTAGCGCGGCCTTAGGTCCGACAACGGCATTTGTGCGGCTGCCCTCGCTTTTCTGGTTCTGGCACTCTGATGGTGCGTTACTAACGGTTTGCTGGATTGGGTTCATGCTTTCGCTACTCGTTGTTGCCGGTTATGCCAATGCTATATCGATGGGCTTCTTGTGGTTTCTGTACATGTCTGTCGTTCATGTGGGGCGAGACTGGTATGGTTACGGCTGGGAAATTCAACTTACGGAAACAGGCTTCCTCGCTATTTTTTTGTGCCCATTGTTAGATATGCGGCCTTTTCCCAAACGGCGTCCACCTTTTTTAATCATCGTGCTCTTTCGCTGGCTCATCTTCAGGATCATGCTCGGCGCGGGGATGATTAAGATCCGTGGCGACGAGACATGGCGAAACGGTACTGTGCTTTACTACTTTTTTGAAACACAACCTCTTCCCGGTCCGCTCACCAGATGGTTCCACTTTTTACCGCACTGGGTGCTTCGGGTAGGATTATGGTTCAACTGGATAGCCGAAGTAGCGGCGCCCTGGTTTGTATTCTGGCCGCGACTGGCAAGGCATATTGCAGGTGTGGTCATCATCCTATTTCAGTTCAACATTATCCTGAGCGGCAACCTCTCCTTCTTAAACTGGCTGACCATTATACCGGCCCTGGCCTGTTTAGATGATGGTCTGTGGATGCGCATCCTGCCTACTGCCTTAGTGCGCCGGGCGGCCATTGCAGAAGAACATGCCGAAGATTCGGAAGCGATGAAGGTAACTGTGATCGTGGTTACCGCCGTTGTGGCGCTGCTCAGCATTCAGCCCGTTATTAACCTGCTTTCGCCGCAACAGATCATGAACACCTCTTTTGACCCGCTTGACCTGGTTAATACCTATGGCGCTTTCGGAACGGTAGGACGCGAGCGATACAATGTAGTTTTTGAAGGTACTGCGAATGATACCACGGGCAACAAAGCCAATTGGAAACCATACATTTATAAAGGGCTACCCGTGCTCCTCGATAAAATGCCGCCCCAGGTGGCCCCATATCAATTAAGGTTGGATTGGCAGATGTGGTTCGCCTCCATGTCTACCCCAGATCAGTACCCCTGGACATTTAACCTGGAATACAAATTATTACATAACGATGCTACCGCATTGAGCTTATTTGCCGGCAATCCCTTTCCTGATCACCCGCCAAGATTTGTCCGCGCCGTTTTGTACCGCTACCAGTTTGCTCCGCCCGATAATCCTCAACATTTGTGGTGGACACGCCAGCAATTAGCCATGTGGATTTCGCCCATGTCAGCTAATGACCCACGATTAGCTGAATTTTTGAAGGCGTACGGCTGGCTCAAATAAGGAGGACTATCTTTATTTATATTTTTATTTTATTAACTAAAATGAAAATCATTTAAACACATCAATTACAAAAGAGTTACTTCTATAAAGAGGAGGTAATTAATGTTGGCGATGAACTATCGTGGCCCATTTAGGATAAGGGCAGACCGAAACCGGCCAGAACCTAAAATTGAGCACCCGTATGATGCCATAGTCAGGGTTACTCGTTCATTAATCTGCGGTTCCGATCTTCACCTGTATCATGGATTAGTTCCCGACACACGCGTGGGAATGACCTTTGGCCATGAGTTTACAGGTGTTGTAGAGGAAGTGGGCTCAGGCGTACAAAAGCTCAAACCCGGCGACCATGTACTGGTTCCCTTTAATATTGCGTGCGGCACATGTCCGTTTTGTAAACAGGAGTTGTACGGCAATTGCCATGAGTCAAACCCAGAAGCAACAGCAGTGGGTGGATTTTTTGGATATGCACACATCTCCGGCGGCTATGACGGCGGACAGGCAGAATACGTACGCGTGCCCTACGCCGATGTTAGTCCGACCAAAATTCCAGAGGGAATGGACATTGAAGATGCCGCATTGCTAACCGACGTGGTGCCCACCGGTTATCAGGCGGCAGAGATGGCGGGCATCAGAAAAGGCGATACCGTAGTTGTTTTTGGAGCCGGTCCTGTCGGCATTATGGCTGCTCGTTGTGCATGGCTCTTTGGAGCCGGACGAGTAATCGTGATAGATCATATTGATTACCGGCTTGAGTTTGTTAGAAAGTATGCTTATTGCGAAGCCTACAACTTTAAGGAGATGGACGATCCTGTGCTTTTCCTCAAAAAACAGACCGACTGGCTGGGCGCCGATGTTTGTATTGACGCTGTTGGCTGTGATGCCGCCGGTAGCGCTATGCAAACCATCACGGGTAAAAAGTTACTCTTTCAGGCCGGTGCGGCAACTGCACTGCATTGGGCCATCAACTCAGTAAAAAAAGGAGGCATCCTGTCTATAGTTGGTGTTTATGGGCCACCTTTTAACCTGGTGCCGATAGGAAGTGTTATGAACAAAGGTATTACCATCAGGGCCAATCAAGCCTCTGTTAAACGTTTGCTTCCTAAGTTAATTGATCACGTAATGGCGGGACGGTTAAATCCAAAGGGCCTCATCACCCACCGACTTCCTTTAGAAGAAGTGGCAGATGCCTATCACATATTTTCGGCCAAACGTGATAATTGTATAAAACCACTATTAATTCCACCAAGAGCCTCTTTGGCTTAAAAAAAATATAATTTATGGAGAATGAGAAAACGGAGCCAACAAAAATTGAAGGCCTGGACCGGCAAATAGCAGCTCAACCTAAAGATCATATTCCAGGCTGGGGAATGGACGCTGATCCCGAAAATGATCCAACCTATCCCATGAAACACTGGAACGGCGCCGATTATGAAAGGATCAATTACGCCAAGCCACCACAACAGCCTGTTAACTTAGAAATATTTCACTCCGTGGAGCGGCCCGGCATCACCAGCGTTTTCGGTACGTCTACGCCGCCACGGGGACTAAGCGGGGCTATCAGGCGTTACGCCTTCAAATATAGCGAAGCCACAACGGCACACTGGATGGGCCTCATCCTGGCCGATCGGGTTGACTGCTTGGAAGGGTTGATCAGCGACTTTAAGCAGGGAATAGTTCCCAACTATTTCAAAGAACGGGGTTGGGTTGCAGAATGGAAATACAACCGCCAGGGGTTTATAAAAAATGTTATTACAGCTGCGGTAGTAACAACCGCCATTATAGCGATGTGCGGAAATAAACGCAAATAGTTTTAATACATCCAAATCAGGAGTGGCAGTTCATGCCGCTCCTGATCCATAACTTTAATAATTCCAATAAACCTGTTACAGCTATTATTAGTGCAGACTCATTTATATTAATAATTTAGGCGGCAGTATTTGAAACTCAGTCCATGACGAAATTATTATTCTCTGCCATTTTAGCCATCGCTATCTTTTCTGCCAAAGCACAGGATTACCCCATAACCCGTTACGGTGTTAGCAACGATAGTACGCGGATCAATACCAAAGCTATCCAACGCGCTATAGATGATGCCGAGGCAAATGGCGGCGGAACGGTTATTGTTCCAAAAGGAGTTTATTTAACAGGGGCCTTGTTTTTTAAACCTCATACCAATCTCCACCTAATGAAAGGTGCGGTACTCAAAGGCTCAGATAATATTGACGATTATCCGCTGATCCCTTCGCGGATGGAGGGGCACAACTTGCTTTACTATGCTGCGCTGATCAATGCGTATTATCTGGACGGATTTACCATATCAGGCCCGGGAACCATTAACGGTAACGGACTCAAATACTGGAAAACCTTCTGGGCTCACCGGGATTCGATGAAAAGGGTTGGTAAATCATCTACTAATCTGGAAGTGCATCGTCCGCGTTTGCTGTTTATGTGGGGTTGTACCAACCTGACCATCAAAAATGTACAACTGCATAACTCCGGCTTCTGGACCACGCATTTGTATGAGTGCAGCAACGTATTGATCGATAGCTGCGATATTCGTGCACCTTTTAAACCGGTACCGGCCCCAAGTTCAGACGGTGTAGATATTGACGTATGTAAAAAGGTAACTATCCGCAACACATATGTTTCTGTTAATGACGATGGCTTATGCGTAAAAGGTGGTAAAGGCGTGGATGCGCACAAACGGCCCGAAAACGGACCCGTAGAAGATGTGCTGATAGAAAATTGCACATTTGGCCGCGTGCACGCCGCTTTAACTATGGGCAGCGAGTGCATACATGCCCGCAATATCACTATGCGCAACTGCAGGGTTGACAACGAGCAACCTATCCTGCTACTAAAAATGCGCCCCGATACTTACCAGATCTACGAAAACATCACGATTGAAAATATCACGGGCAAGTGTGGTTCGGTCATCACCATGTCGCCATGGAAACAGTTTTTTGACCTCGGGGGTAGTACGGAAAAACCATATGGCATTGTGCGTAACATCACTATGAGTAATATCAAGGTAACCTGCAAAAACTTTGGCATGTTAGCAGGTAATCCGGATGATAAAGTGAGTAACCTCCTGTTTAAAAACATTGCCGTTACAGCTGCTACACCGGGCTTCAATAACAAATATGCCGATGTTAAGGCTGAAAATGTTACGATTAATGGTGAGCCGCTGGTAATAAAACAATAGCTTAAAACTATTAAATCACTATAAGGCACAAAATGCAAAACGGCTGCGCGGAATATCCGGCAGCCGTTTTTTGTGGTTTTATATCCAAACTTATTAGTTGGCCATGATGAAAGTTGGCGTTTCGCTGGCCGGTACTACTACCTTGCCGCCAGAAACCGGCCTGCTCCAGCTGGTCATGCGCGGATTGCCTACTTGTGGTTGATACAAGGTTGCTGATTTAGGTGTTGTTGTACCTAAGTTGAGCTTATAATCGGTATAACCATTGTTTTGGGTTGGCATCCAAACCACAAACATAGTCTTGCTGCCTGATGCAAACTTAAGCACCATTGGGCTTGTGCTTACAGTGGAAACGTATTTATAATCGCCCATTAAATCTGTTGCTTGTTTAATATATTGAGATGCAGCACGCGGTGTAAGGTTTGAATTGTACAAACCTGCAGTAGCATACTGTGTAGATGAGCCTGGGCTATCATCATACAACTGATAGAAGAACAAGCGGCTGATGCCCTTGCTGATATACATTAAAGAAGAACGCAAAGTCCAGTCAGCCTGAGTCATTTCCGGCGACTTATTGCCTATCTTGATAGCGCGTTGAGGGCTGCCCTGGTTAAGGTCATAGCCAGCCTCGGTTATCCACACTTCCGGATGACCTGGAAGACTTTTAGATAGCGCCACGAACTGATCAGCAATAGCACCGTCTTTGCTTAGCTCCGGAGCCACACCTGTAGTAGCTTCACTTTGAATATTAAGAGGATCTGCGTTGTTAGAATACAAATGGTAGTTGATCACGTCAAAACAAAGGTCAACGCTGCCATCAGCACGGTAGCCACGGTGCTGGCGGCACCACTCAATCATATCTTTAACATACTGAACGTTGGGAACAGATAAACCACCCATTACTACCAGCATGTTCGGGTCGGCAGTTTTTACGCCCACGCCTTTACCTAATTTACCTTTATCGCCATCGTAAAAAGCAGACATGTTGGCGGCATATTCCTGGGCTGTTTGTTGCGCCTGCGGACCCTTCCACCATTTATCACGTTCGTTGTCACATTCAATGTATTTGATCAGGTTCATACCAACCTTAACTTCGTTAATAGGATCATCAGTCCAGCGGCTGGTGGCGTCCAAATTAATCAGTGATTTATCTACAGTGGCATTAGAACCGTAACGGGCTGCAAACTGAAAAGCTGCTTTGGCCTGAAGAACGTAAGAAGCCGGGTTAGAACGGTCGGCAGAGGATGGTGCCGGAACGTTTTCGGCATCCTGCTGATCAGCAGGGTAAAAGCTATTTAAAAACCAGTCTGGACAGCATTTAAGGTCAACCAGCATAAAAACATTGTTAGCTTTAGCCGCCTGGTACATGGCATCGTAATTCCAGCTACCGGCATGGCTCGGGTTAAAAGTAAACCCGCCTGATGAAGGCTGAATCTTCGACCAGTCGAGGTAATGTCTTACCTGGCTAAAGTTGGCGATCGCATTCATTTTAGGCTGATAAACCTGTGCCACGTTACTTGGGTCTGACGGATTTTGCAGAAAGTCCCACTCATAGGCGTTAACACCAAACATGTTTTTTAGTGGCGTGCCTGAAGTTGTGGTGGTAGTGGTGGTTGCCAGGCTACGTGCTCCTGTAGGAACCGTAATACCTTGCTCTTGCACGGAGTCCTTTTTACAAGAAAATAGTCCGAGGGTTAACAGGCCCAATGCGGCCGAATAATTTTTTAGATTTCTCACAATAATCTTTTAATTAGGGTGACTTTTTTAATTAACTCTACTGCGTTGCAGCAGTCTCTTGAACGTAACAAGCGCGTTACATGTTGCACAAAGGTTTAATTTTTTTTCAAAAAAGTTAAATTTTGCAAAACATTGTTCAAAAACTGTTGTCTTACACAATTCTCTGAACAACGCCTAAAGTTTGAGAGAAATCCGAACCCCTAAAAGAACCTAGTTTGCCGATGGGATATTATTCCCACCTGAACATCAGCACATTAAAGTTCTTCGATCCAAAAAAAGTTTTTACCCTTTTTTGGTTAGCCTAACCACCGGTGTTTTTTATAGGCCTATAGAGACAGAAAAGAATCAGTCAATAGATTTAAAGTCTACATCATTAAACATTCTTGGCATAATGCTATCTCTATAATAGATTAGTACAAGATTCCATGAAACCATTCGCTATTGTATCTTTTTAACTACAAAAGCATTCGACTGTCCTCATATTTCCTGACTTAAAGAGTATGCCAAGATTAATTTTTGGATAAATTTTTACGCATTTGTAACATTTTTTTTAAACTTACCGTTAAATTCCCCAAATCTAATGTAGACTATTGATGAAAAGACTTGCTGTATTCTTACTTCTACTGAGTGTGTTTGCTGTTAGCTGTAAAAAAGACGCTGTCAACATTACAACACCAGACGCTCCCGCCAATACCATTAGCGGAAGTACCACATTAGCCACCACGGTAACCACCAGCACCGTACCGGCGGGCCTCCCTAAACGTGTTGCGTTTGGCGCAGAAGGTGATATTTCGCAAAGCACTCAGTTTATCAATGAGGCAGAATACCAGTATGTATACCTTGCCGGTGATATTTTCTCCAATAGCGGATGGGCACAATGGCAGGCGCCTACCGGCCAGTACGCACGCAACTTTTTAAGCAAAGTTGGTTCAATGGGCAAAATTCCTGTATTTACTTATTATAACCTCGTGCCTGCCAAAGGTCGTTATGAGGACCCCGCATTCACTAACCTCAATGATGCGGAGGTAATGAATAAATATTTTAACGACTGGAAATTACTGTTGCAGATATGTAAGGAGTATGGCAAAACAGTAGTTATTCATTACGAGCCCGACATGTTTGGTTATTTTGAACTGTATAAAAATGATGCAAGCAAGCAAACGGTAAAAGTTGCGGCCAGTAACCAGGCTGATGTACAGGGCTTTAGCAATAACGCACAGGGACTGGCACAGGCTATTGTAAACATGCGGAACAAGTACGCCCCCAATGTACTGCTGGCCTGGCACGCCTCTCAGTGGGCCTCAGGAATGGGTTTGATCACCAATTATCCTGACCCGGTACAAGACGGCACGGCTATAGCCAACTACTATAAATCATTAAACGCCAACTTCGATCTTATCTTCTCTGATTTTTCTGACCGGGACGAAGGTTATTACCAGGTAGTCAAAAATCAGAATACCGTATGGTCTACTTCGGGTACTGCAGCCAATGGGTATATCAGCGACTTTGACCGCTACCAACGTTTTCTTTCAACTATCAATCAGCAAACGGGCAAAAAGATCATGTTGTGGCAAGTACCTGTAGGTAACACCCTTACCCAAACCTGTAACAACAGCAGCGGCCACTACAAAGACAACCGCGCAGAGTACTTTTTGCAGCCGGTATTACAAAGCGCAAGCACAGCAAAGATTAGCCAGTATGGACAAGCCGGCGTAATTGGCTTCCTTTTTGGCTGGGGCATAAACGGTTGCACCACTTATATGGATTCTAATAAAGACGGCGTAACCGGCGCCAACGAGACTGCGGACGATGACGGCGGCTTCCTTCGCAAAAGTATTAAAGCTTATTACCAGCATGGTGCAGTAGCGCTGTAATAAAAAAAAGCCAGCATAAAAAAGGTCCCGTAGTTTAAGCTACGGGACATTTTTTATGCTGGGTCGAAAACTAAACTTGCTAATACCCGCTATCATCTAAGGCAAAGCGGTTTGTAGCATGCTGCCACTTACTAGCGGTAAAATCAGGAAACTCTTGTGGTGTACAGCCTGAAGCAATTGATTTTTCAGAAAGCGGCGTTATTACGCTCATCGTCACGGAATCATATACATCAATCGGGGTTTGCTTTTTGTCTTTAACGGCCTGAATAAAAGCATTAAATACAAACCAGTCCATACCACCATGACCTGCACCTGTAGCGTCTGAGGCATATTTTTTCCATAGCGGGTGATCATATTTTTCGAACCAGGCAGTCACCGGTTCCCAGGCGTCATGTTCTTTAGACTCGTGATCAATATAAATGCTCTTGGCCACGTCCATCCAAATACCTTTGGTACCTTGCACCCTGAAGCCCAGCGAATATGGCCGTGGCAAATGTGTATCATGTGTGAGCAGCACCGTTTCGCCATTGGCGCAACTGATCATGGTGGTAATTACATCACCATTTTTATAGTTAATCTTCCCATTTTTATTTCCTGGTGCAAGCTCATTTACGTAAGCAGCCAACCCACGCGCTTTAGAACTCATGGAAACTAAGCTTGTAAAACGGTTGCCTCTGTTAATATTGAGATATTGCATTACTGGCCCTGCTCCGTGGGTAGGATAAATATCGGCATTGCGGTCAATGTTAAATTGTGTGCGCCACTGAGCCTCACTGTAACCAGTCGGGCCAAATTCAACGCCGCCACCATAAGGTTGCTTACCGTCGTTAAACAAAACATCCCTTAAATTATGCTGATAACCTCCTTCCGCGTGAATGAGCTCACCAAACAGTCCTTGTCTTACCATATTAAGCACGGCGAGCACATCCCGGCGGTAGCAAACGTTTTCAAGTGTCATGTAAGGAATGCCCGTTTTCTCTGAGGTATGCACCAGGTCCCAATGATCCTGAACGGTTATGCCTGCAATTACTTCACAGCCTACATATTTGCCCGCCTTCATGGCATCAATAGCTTGCGGATGATGGAACTGCCAGGGTGTAGCAATAATTACAGCGTCAATATCCTTCCTGTCGAGCAGACGCTTATAGGCATCTAAGCCACCTGTATATTCTTTAGGCAAGGGTTTACCGGCCTTCACAAATTGTTCCCGGCAATGCTTCAGCGAATCCTCCTGAATATCGCATATGGCTACTATCTCAACGTCATTCCTTAACAAGCCCTCAGAAATGTGGCTGCGGCCACGCTCTCCAACACCGATATAGCCTAATCTTACCGTATTAGTTTTGGCAGCAAATAAGGTTCCCGAAGGCAAAATGGTCAATCCAGCAGCCAGCACAGAGCCCTGCTTAATAAATTCTCTTCTTTCCATTATTGTTAGCGTAGTGTATAATTGGTGCGGCAAAATAACGAGCTTTCATCAATTGCCCAAAATCAGCCTTATTCAAAATGATATTCCCCCGCCTTAATATCATGCTCGGTATAGTTTTTACCGTCTGCATCAGGTACAAAAACAGCGGCGGTAGTATTTTTCGGTACTACAACATCCATCTTAAATTTATTGTCCTCAATATGCCAGTTTACGCTGATCATACCGTATTGAGTTTTTAAGCTGGCTTTGCAATAGGTTATCTTACCTCCGGGATGTGGTTTGATAATGATCTTTTTATAACCGGGATAATCCGGATCAGTATCAATACCAGCCATTACGCGATACATCCAATCGCCTATTGCCCCGTAGGCATAGTGATTGAACGAGTTCATACTGCTGGCCTGAAAATTACCATCGGGTTTAATACCATCCCAGCGCTCCCATATCGTGGTCGCTCCTTTTTTAACTGGGTATAGCCAGCTCGGGTAGGTATCTTGCAAAAGTAATTTATAAGCAAGGTCATCATACCCGAAACGACTGAGTACGTGGCAGAGGTAAGGCGTACCTAAAAAGCCTGTTGTAAGGTGATTATTGTACATTTGTATATTATCCGCCAGATATTTGGCGGCAACTGGCCTGGTAGCTTTCGGCAGCATATCAAACTGAAGTGCCAGCACATAGGCCGTTTGCGTATTGCTCATGAGCCTGCCACTGGCAGTTACGTACTCGTGGTTATAGGCGTCCTTAATCTTTTTAAGCAGCTCCTCGTATTGGCGGGCATCATCTGTTTTACCTAATACTTTCGCGGCATTAATGAGCAACTGTGTGGAGTGCGCATAAAAGCACTGAGCAATCTCATACTTATCGGTTATCGCATCTGAACCATCATCATTGGGCGACCGATAGCTCAACCAATCGCCAAAATGCCTGCCTTTGTTCCAAAGGTCATTCACACTATTATGGGTCATATAATCAACCCAGGCTTTCATACTCGGATACTGCCGTTCCAGGAAATCTTTATCGCCATAAACGAGGTACATATTCCATGGAATAATGGTTGTCACGTCGGCCCAGCCGGTTGCACCTCCTGCACCGTTAAGCACATCAGGTACCACGTTGGTTGCTGCACCGTCGGGCCGCTGATCCAGGGCCACATCCTTCATCCATTTACTAAAAAACCGGTGCACGTTAAAGTTGAACGCAGCGGTTCTGGAAAATACCTGCGCATCGCCGGTCCAGCCTAAGCGTTCATCGCGTTGCGGGCAATCAGTCGGCACATCCAGAAAATTGCCTTTTTGCCCCCACTGGATATTGTGCTGCAGCTGATTAAGCAGCGGATTGGAGCATTCAAAAGTACCGGTGGGCGCCATATCGGCATACAAAGCCACTGCCGTAAAGTTGTCAGGCTTCAAATCGCCGGGATAACCGTCTACAGCTATAAAGCGAAACCCGTAGTAAGTAAAATGCGGTTCAAAATTCTCTTCGCCGTTACCATTGAGTATATAGGTGGATGTTGCTTTGGCCCCACGCAGGTTTTCAGTATAAAAGTTACCTTCTTTATCCAACACTTCGGCATGGCGTATGGTAATCTTGGTTCCCGCCGGGCCACTAACTTTCATCATTACCCAACCAACCAGGTTCTGGCCAAAATCTATTACCTTTTCACCTTTTGGCGTGGTGAATATTTTAACCGGCTTAAAGGTTTCATGCTTGGTAATCGGCTCAGCTTCGGTAGGTATCAGATCATTATAGCCATAATTAGCAGTACGAACCACGGTCCAGTTTTTTACCGGCATCCTGGCGTCATTGGTCTCACCATTATTGATTTCGGCATAACGGATAGGTCCGTTGGTACTTTGCCAGCTGTCATCAGAACCGATAACCTCTTTTTTGCCATTGCTATAGGTAAGCTCCAGCTGACAAAGCAGCGCCAGCTCTTTGCCATAATAATTTCGATGACCACCAAAGCCAAAGTTTCCACGGTACCAGCCATCGCCCAAAACAACGTCAAGCGTATTATTGCCGGGTTGGAGCTGCGAGGTTACATCATACTCCTGGTATTGCAGTCGTTTTTTATACTCGGTCCAGCCGGGCGTGAGATAGGCCCGGCCTATCCGCTTGCCGTTAAGCGTAGCCTCATATAAACCATGACAGGTGATGTATATTTTTGCCTGCTTCACTTTTCTGCTCAACGTAAACGATTTTCGGAAATAGTGCGCGGGTCGGGTTGCGCTGTCTTCTTTAAAACCGGCCTGTATCCATTTGGCCTGCCAGTTGGCGGGCGTTTGGGCCTCGGTATCAAAACTCACAAGCATAATGAGCACCATTAGTAACTTAAACAGCTTTTGGGTAGAGGAGATGAGCATATCAGTATCGGTAAAATTTAGGGTAACTAGATTAGGTTGATTAATTATTGGTATGGGCGATAAGACCCGAAATTGTCTTAAAGCTAAACAATGAAGGCACTGTAAATCATGGCCGCGCTGCCCAGGCCAGTCCGTCCGGGCCCACGCCAACATCAATACGATCAGTCACTTCAAGTTTTTTGAGGTCGATCACGGCCACGTAATTATCGGCAGTGCAGCCAATAAACGCGCGGGAACCATCGGGATTCATTTGGATGCCTGCCGCGCCGTGACCGATGTTTATTTTCTTTACCAGGCGATGCAAGGTGGCGTCGTAAACCAACAGGTCTCCGTTTCTTAAACTGGAAACGAACACCAGCTTGCCATCAGGTGTAAATTTAAGGCGGTTAGCGCCTACAGCTTTTGCGTCGATTCTTTGGATCAGTTTTTCAGTTGCCAGATCAATGATTGCGATGGAACCGTCATCGGAAGCTGCTGCCCACAATTGCCTATCGTTTGGCGACACGTCAAAACCCTCGGAGCCTCGCGAAACGGGAATAACAATCTGGATCCAATCATGATGGAGCGGAGGAGGCGGGGGCATCGCACCTGCACCATTTGGCGGCGGCCCACCAAGTCTGCCTGGTCCACCCGGACCACCGAATCTAATTAATGTATCTAATAGGATACTAACCGTTCCGGAGCTTACATTGGTGGTATAGATCCGGCGCGCATCAGGCGTTACATAAAGCATGTGGGTACGATCCTGGCCCGTACCCATCGCCCAGTCAAACTTGCCGCTTACCGGATCAAACCGTACCACTGATTTAGATCCTTCGGCAGTAAACCACAGCTTTCCGTCAACAAAAGTTAGGCCATGCGGTCCCAAAAAAGGCCGGGTATCAATAGCAGGTAAAGCTTTTTGATTAACAAGATCTATCACATCGAGCTCATGCAGCGAGCCGCCACCATAAATAGAGACATAAGCCGTCCGTCCATCGGCAGCGGCAATAACCTCGTGCGGGTCCTGCCCCACGGGCACACGCGCAATCACTTTTAGGCTTGCCGGATCTATAATGGCAAGCGTATGATCTGTTTTAGAAAGCGCAAGCAAAGTTACCTTTGGGGTGGTTTGCGCACTGCTTGCAAAACTTACGGCTATGGCAAGCAAACAGGCGGCAAGGCCTTTCAGCAGGCTGTTGTTTAAACTTCTCATCAGGATAAAATAGGTTGGCGGGTATAATGGTTATATCAAAGTTAAAATTTCCTGCGATTGAAAAAACAGAAAACGAAAATAGCGAAGTGGCTTCTCGGGGGCCGATGACCAGAATTTAACCTCCGGCTCGAGGCCATTATTGTCTGTTCTACCCATTAGTTTGTCCGCTCCACCTTTAAACGATTCCGATTACAAGAGTTTTCCCGACAACTTTGAGTCATAAATCATTAAAAAAACACAACCATGAACTCAAAAACAACAAAAACAATTTATTGGACCGGCGTAGTATTAACCTCATTATGGTTTGGTGCAAGCGGCGTTTGCGAACTTACCCAAAACCCTGTTGTATGGGGCATTACCGTAAAACTGGGCTACCCGCCACATTTTATTTACATACTGGGCGTGACTAAACTATGCGGCGTAACGGTACTGTTGGCACCTAACAGATTACTAAGGCTAAAAGAATGGGTATTTGCCGGCATTTTCTTTGATATTACTTTCGCCTTTTTCTCCAAAATTGCAGTCCTCGGCTTTCCGGCTACTATTGACGCTATTGTAGCGTTTGTCATGGTCACGGCCACCTATATCATGTTCAGAAAACTATATCCGGCCACCTATGCCACACCTGTTAACACTTTTGCAGGCAATCCCGCAAGTGTTACCGCCTGATCATCAGCACACCGCCGAGGCATTTTCAGCTCAGAAATCGGCATTTAAAACAACGCTGTTTCGGGGCTAAACTTTTTAAAAAATGTGAACTCAACTTTATATAAAATCTCTTTAATTAACCATATCATTTACTTATTACCAAAAATCATGAAACAAATTAAAAGCGTGTATATCAATGGCCGTTTCGCCCAACCTCATGGCACTGAAGTGGCAGAGCTGATCAGTCCTATCGATGGCAAGCCCTTCGCACAGCTCACCTATGCCGATGAGGTCGACACCGACCAAGCTATACAGGCAGCAAGCATAGCCTTAAAACATTATAGTCAAACTACCATAGCCGAACGATCAGCCTATTTAAAGCGCATCCATGACGAGATCCTTAAAAGAATAGATGACCTGATGGAAGCCACCATACAGGAATACGGCGCCACTAAAGAGCGGGCCAAATGGTCAAACCTCATCGCTGCTACTACTTTTCTTAACCAGATCTCCATCATTAAAAATTATCCCTTCAAAAGAACAGTTAATGAGTCAACCGTGGTGATGGAACCAGTTGGCGTTGCCGCATTGTTTACACCCTGGAATTCTACCGCGGGCTCCATTGCTGTAAAAGTAGCTGCTGCGTTGGCTGCCGGTTGTACTGTAGTACTTAAACCCAGCGAATTTGCGCCGTGGCAGGCGGCCATTATGATGGAATGTTTTGATGCCGCCGGCTTGGCGGCCGGTGTGGTGAATATGGTTAACGGCCGTGGCGACGTAATTAGTAAGGTTATTATGGAAAGTACCGACGTAACCAAAATCTCTTTTACCGGCTCAACCCAGGTAGGTAAAATACTAGCCAAACAGGCAGTAGACACCATGAAAAGGGTAACGCTTGAACTTGGCGGCAAATCGGCCAATATCATTTTGGATGATGCCGACCTGACAGCAGCGATCCCTTTAGCGTTACAGGCAAGCTTTATGAACAACGGACAAGCTTGTATAGCAGGAACAAGATTATTGGTTCCGGAATCAAAGACCAATGAAGTAAAAGACCTGTTGGTTGCCGAGGCCCAAAAATTCACGGTCGGAAACCCAAGCACCGGCGATTTTAAGATGGGGCCGCTTGCCAATAAAAAGCAGTATGAGCGGATTCAGCAATACATTAATACCGGACTTAATGAAGGCGCCGAATTACTCTTTGGCGGATTAGGAAATCCGGACGGCCTGGCAGAGGGTTACTATGTAAAGCCTACCATTTTTGCGGGCGTAAACAATAACATGCAAATAGCCCGCGACGAGATCTTTGGTCCGGTGCTTTCTGTTATTACCTATAGTGATGAGCAGGAAGCTGTTGCCATAGCAAACGATTCTGATTACGGTTTAATGGCCTATGTAAGTTCGGGAGATGTTAAACGGGCGGAGAAGGTAGCACAGCAACTTAACGCAGGCAGGGTACTCATCAACACCTTAAAGCATGATCCCCTCGCTCCGTTTGGCGGTTATAAAAATTCGGGAATTGGCAGAGAGAATGGTGATTTTGGGCTGGAAGAGTTTCTGGAAGCGAAGACTTTGATTCAATAGGGTTGATTATAGTTCTAAGCAAAAAACGCCCGGTGTAGTCCACGGGGCGTTTTTTGCTTATTGACAGCTTCTATTTTTCAAAACCGCCTGTCACACTGAGGGCCTGGAAGTGTGCGTGCGGGGGCCTAAACAATATGCCGGGTAATCGGGGCCTTCAATCAATCACAGTCCTTGCAGCACCTTCAATAGCGCCAGTTTGCGCATTTTGGATAAGACCGATAATTTCCCAATCTTTCGAATTATAGCCAGCAGGCAAATCTATCTGCTCACTTCCGTTTTTACCAACCCGAAAAGACTGGAGTTGCCGTACAATCTGCACATGCTCAAGAGTACGTCCTTTATTCTCGCCCGCTTTAACTTTGCTTGTGGCATGTTTTTGAATCAGGGCAATTAACAACTCGCGGTGGGTTACATCACCTTTTATGCGGTAGTCTAAATTGAGCTTTGTCCCTTGTGTCTTAGCAGAGAGCTCGAGGGTAGCGGGAGGCTGAGTGCTGAGCGCATCCTTAATAGCAGCTCTTACAGTCGCCTCTTCCGAGCCGATGCATGCCTTTTTACCGTTAATGACCAATTGGGGCGTATAAACCTGGGCAGGGAGTTGACGGCTGTACTGGTACTGCCGCTTGGAGAATTGTGGCTGACTAAAGACATCCTTCCAACCCAGCCTGTTCCAGTAATCGACATGATAGGCTAATAGGTAAATAGGCTTATTAGCGGCTTCTTTTTGTATGCGGGCTAAAAGTGCATCCGCCGGTGGGCAGCTGGAGCATCCTTCAGAAGTAAACAGTTCAAGCACGGCAAAGCCGGTTCCATTGCCATTATCGATATGATTTGACCTGGATGCTGTGCTGCCGTTAGTGCATGCAGCGAGCAAAAGGGTTACGATAAATACAGCTACAATAGCTGAAGCTTTTAATGGTTTCATCTTTTGAATTTTTGGTTTGATTCAAAAGTAGATCAGCCAATCACCGTTAAACAGCAAAACCGCGCTCAGACGGACACATCGGCCCTCCAACCGGACCAACGGCATCCAAAAAGCAGAACAGCTATCTGTCTTCCATCCAGCTCAAAAAAGCAGTAGATTTTTCTTTGTTAACGAGCAGCTTATCTGGTGTTTCAACCACCAGCTTCACATAAAGTTTGCGCAGAAAATAATGCTCCACTTCTTTAATTGCCTTAAAGTTGATCAGGTATTGCCGGTTAAGCCGGAAAAACTGCTTTGAAGACACCGCACTGGTAATATTGTCGAGCGACTGATTGAGGGTATATTCCTGTTTATCAAAGCACATCATGGATGTGCCATCATTACGGATATAAAAGCAGGCAATATTATCCGTGTGAACGGTTGTGTATTTCTGATTTTTAAAAACCAGGAAACTGGTCTTTCCCACGGAGGGATTTAATTTGGATAACAGGTCGCCCAGATCGGGCATTACCTTTTGTTGGAAGAAATTCTTCAGTTCATCTACCTTTCTAAATGCTTCCTCAATATCCTCCTTTGAAAAAGGTTTGAGCACATAGTCAACACCATTGCGTTTAAAGGCCTCCAACGAATACTCATCAAAAGCTGTACAAAAAATAACCGGACAGGTAATTTTTACGGCTTTAAAAATTTCAAAGGAAAGCCCATCCGCCAGCTGAATATCCATAAAGATGAGATCAGGTTGGGCACCATTTGACAGCGCCTCTACTGATCGCTCCACACTTTGGTATTGCCCGGTGATCTTTGCATCTGGACGGATACTCAAAATAATATTTTCAAGGGATTTGGCGGTCCTCAGTTCGTCTTCAATGATGATGATGTTCATAAATTAAGGGAAGTTTGATTTGGAATAGGTTTCCATCGTTAACAATATCAATCTGCTTGCCGAGCAGGTGATCATAACGCAGCTGAATGTTTTTTAGGCCAACACCCAATGAATTACGCTCTCCGGTTTTAAGCCTGATGGGGTTTTCGATAACGATATTATCATCCGCTGCATACAACCTGATATGAAGCGGCTTATCTATCGAAACTACATTATGCTTGATACAATTCTCCACCAATAACTGTAGTGTAAAGGGCGGGATAAGCGTATTTAGAATATCAGCGTTTAATTCATCCTTAAAGGTAAAACCTCCTTCAAACCGGGCATTTTGCAGAAACAGATAGGCCTTTACAATTTCCAGCTCGTCGGACACGTGAATGAGATCGTGTTTACGGCTCTCTAAAGTAAAACGGTAAAAGTTGGAAAGCTTTAAAATAAAATCTACAGCCTCGCGGTCACCGGTTTCAACCATTGCTTTAAGGGTGTTTAGGCTGTTGAACAAAAAATGTGGATTTACCTGTTGCTTGAGCAACTCGTATTGCGCACCCAGATTATCGCTCTTTATACGTTCCAGTTCAATGTTCACGTACTGGTTTTCATAATTCTGCTGCAGCAGGTGTAAAAACATATAGCAAACCAGGTTGATGAGAATACCCCTTACTTCCACCATTAACATAACCGGGCCAAAGTTGATATGCGACAGGATCAACTGCTGTATCCAGGCCAAGCCAAACATCACGGCAACGCCAATCAAAAGGGTATTAATCAATTTACGGTAGGAGACACTTTGCTTGCGCGATCTTTCGGACCGGTGCGTAACCATATAAATGTTTACGTACCACATGGCCAGTGCAAAACTTGAGGTAAGACCCGCATTAACCACCGCCTCCGCGATATTAAAATGCTGCTGCGCAATTTGCGGAACCGACGACAATAGCCCCAGAACAATTGAACTGCTCCAGACCACTACCGGAGAAATCTTTAATTTCCTTTGATTCATCGATATATATGCCGCTATGCGTGAGACCTTGCTTGCTGAACGCGCTGCTAAATTTAGAGATATTCTGTTCATTAATGACACACCTGGCGATACCTTGAATCTATGTTCCGGCTAAAATCTTTCGATGTCCTTATTGAGCCATTTCATTAGCCTCTACAATGGCATCAGCAAAGGCTTTTGGTGCTTCCTGAGGTAGATTATGGCCAACTCCCCCGGTGATAGTATGATGTACATATTTGCCTTTAAATTTTGCGGCGTAGGATGCAGGAGCAGGATGCGGAGCGCCATTGGCATCGCCTTCAAGCGTTACTGTAGGGACAGTAATAACCGGAGCGGTAGCAAGTTTTTGTTCATAAACATCATACTGTTTCTCGCCATGCGTGAGACCCAATCGCCAGCGATAGTTGTCCACCACAATGGCTACATGGTCCGGGTTGTCAAATGCTTTGGCTGATTGTTCATAAGTGGCATCATCAAAGTGCCATTGTGGTGAAGCGGTTTGCCAGATCAGTTTGTTAAAGTCTCGGGTGTTGGTTCTGTATCCTTCCTGGCCCCGTTCGGTGGCAAAATAATATTGATACCACCATGCCAGCTCGGCTTTTGGTGGCAACGGCGCTTTATTAGCTTGCTGGCTGCCGATGAGGTAACCACTTACCGATACCAGCGCTTTACATCTTTCCGGAAATAATGCCGCTATAATATCTGCGGTACGGGCACCCCAGTCAAAACCGCCAATCACCGCTTTTTGTATTTTGAGTGCGTCCATAAAGGCAATAATATCCAGTGCCAGGGCAGACTGCTGCGCGTTCCGCGGAGTTTTGGCCGAAAGGAATGTAGTAGTTCCGTAACCTCTTAAATAAGGCACAATAACGTGGTAACCTTGTGCCGACAGCAGCGCCGATACTTGGGCATAGCTGTTAATGTCATAAGGCCAGCCATGCAGCAAGATAACCGGTTGGCCGTTGGCAGGGCCAGCTTCTGCGTAACCAACATTTAATACCCCTGCATTAATTTGTTTAATGGTAGTAAAAGACGGATATGAGGCAGATGATTTTACTGCATTCAGACCGACTGCTTGTGCCTCGGCAGTACCCGAACTTAATAGATGGGTAACGAATACAGCTAAGGCAATAAACCTTAATAATTGGCGATAGAGAGATTGGCGTTGGTTTTTCATGATGCTCAGTTATTTTGTTTTCAAGTAATTGATTTGCTTTACACTGACAAAAATAAACGAGCTTGTCGTCAGGGAAATGACTTCCACCTTCAACCGGACAGTTTAGCTACCGAACCGGACAATCTATTGGCTGGAAATTTAATGCAGGAATTTATGGAGTTAACAGAGCGGATACCCTGGGGCTACGAGAAGCACGGGTAGTCGGTGGTACATAGCGCCATATAATCAAAGTGTATCAATAAAGGTCGATCAGGCAACCAGTAACTTTTGCGCTGACCGACCTTTATCAATTTTTCTTTTGCTCAATGGCCTTATTGCGCTACGGCAGCAGCAGCTTTGGCGTGGTCGGCCAGGAACTGGGCAAGCCCGTTATCAGTTAAAGGATGTTTTAACAGAGCGGCAATTGCACTCAAAGGAGCGGTAATTACATCAGCGCCAATCTTGGCACACTGAAGAATATGCATTGGGTGACGAACAGAGGCTGCTAATATTTGGGTACGGTAACCGTAATTATCGTAAATGGTATTAATATCTTCAATCAGGCGGAGCCCGTCGGTTGATACATCGTCTAAACGGCCAATAAATGGAGATACATAAGTTGCACCTGCTTTGGCAGCCAATAAAGCCTGCCCGGCAGAGAAAACCAGCGTACAATTGGTACGGATACCTTTTGAACTGAAATGCTTGATGGCTTTCACGCCATCTTTAATCATAGGCACTTTCACCACAATCTGCTCATGCAGGCTGGCCAGGTATTCACCTTCTGCGATGATCTCATTGTAAGTAGTGGCAATCACTTCGGCGCTCACGTCACCGTCGGTAATCTCGCAGATTGCCTTGTAGTGGTTGATCACATTATCTTGTCCGGTGATGCCTTCTTTAGCCATCAGTGAGGGGTTGGTGGTTACCCCATCCAGTACACCAAGCTCATGAGCTTCTTTAATTTGCGCCAGATTGGCTGTGTCAATAAAAAACTTCATACTAAAATTTATTTAAGAGATAGCGTTATTAATCGAAATACTACAGTGAGATCCGTAATAAGCAGTACCGTCCGTGCTCATAAAGGTCAATAATAAGTGTCTAAATAACAATTATTTCTTCGTAAAAAAAAATAATTGCGAAAAACGCTTATTGTTACCCGGAAGGAGTAAAGAAAAGTTAGTATAAAACGTTGTTGGGATTGGGGATAAAGTTCAGAAAGGACTGAAATTTAGCATAGTAGTTCTGCATATTGAGCTGGTAATAATAGGCGCCCCGCTTAGAGCCCGACTTGTCTTTATCGGCAAGCTTTACCAATAAACCTGTACCCAGCACCCTTTTGCTAAAGTTCCGTTTATCAATGGTGGTGTTATAAACGCTCTCGTATAGATTCTGTAAATGCGGGATGGTAAACTTATTGGGCAGTAATTCAAACAGGATAGGATGCAGCGCAGCTTTATACCTGATACGGTTTCTCGCCATTTCAACCATCTCCTGCTGGTCAAAGATCAGTTTAGGCACCCGTTTCAATGAGAACCACTCGGCATGGTAATCATTACTCAGCTGCTTCTCGTATTTGTTAATATCTATCAGGGCAAAATAGGCTACAGAAGCCGTTCTTTCTATCGGATCTCGCTGAGGATCACCGAAAGTAAACAACTGCTCCAAGTAAACGCCCTCTAATCCGGTGAGCTGTTTCAGAACTCTGTTAGCCGCCTGATCCAGGCTCTCATTGGTCTGAACAAAGCCCCCCATTAAACTCCAATTACCTTTTTCGGGCTGGAAACCTCTTTTTATCAATAATATTTTGAGCGCTTCACCATCGAAACCGAAAATAATACAATCAACAGCTAGTAAAACCCGGGTTTGTTTGGAGTATTTTTGCATAAAGGGTGGCCTTTTGATAAATGCCGTCAAATATAACATAATCAGGCCAATGATGTGACTAATGAGATGCCTCATTTTAGTTACAAACCGGTTTTAGATCTATTTCAGGAGGGATTAAACGTGTATAAATTACCCTTAATAATTTAATCTTTTTTAAGTGTTAGTTTCACAATTAAAAAAGATTTACTTTACCTTGGCCTAACATTATCAACCTTAAACAAAACTGATTATATGAGAAAAACAGTTTTATTATTATGCTTCATTTTTATCGGACTGGCCACGGTTTTTGGCCAGCCGTTGAAAACCAATATTTCTGTGCATGACCCGGTCATGATTCGCCAAAATGGCACTTATTACATCTTTTGCACCGGCTGGGGAATTTCCGTTTGGTCATCTGCCGATATGATCCACTGGAAACAGGAGAAACCTGTTTTTGACCACGCACCCCAATGGGCGGTTGATTCTGTTAAAGGGTTTAAAGGGCACATATGGGCGCCAGACATTTCGTATTATAACGGCCTTTATTACCTCTATTATGCTGTTTCTGCGTTCGGTAAAAACACCTCGTGCATTGGTTTGGCCACTAATAAAACTTTGAATCCCGCCGATCCTGAATTTAAATGGGAAGATCATGGTATGATCCTGCAATCGCACCCCGGCAAAGATAACTGGAACGCCATCGACCCTAATTTAATCACCGATAAAGACGGTACGCCTTATCTTGCCTATGGTTCTTTTTGGGGAGGATTAAAATTAGTACGGCTCACTCAAGACCGCATGTATGTAGATCAGGACCTGAATGATATACCTACCATCGCCAGCCGGCAAAAAGATCCCAACGCCAAAGAAAACCTTCCCGCAACGGACGACAACCCGAAAGATGCAGGCGGCAATGCGATAGAAGCACCCTTTATCTTTAAAAAAGGCAAGTATTTCTACCTTTTTGCTTCCATAGATTACTGTTGCCGCGGACCAAAAAGTACCTATAAAATGATTGTTGGCCGGTCGAAAAAATTACCTGGCCCCTATAAGGATGCGAAGGGAACTCCATTACGTTATGGCGGTGGAGCAATTGTACTGGCCGGAAACCAAGACTGGTATGGCGTGGGCCATAATGCCGTATGTGATTTTGATGGGAAAGATTACCTGATTTTTCATGGTTATGACGCATCTGATCGGGGCATATCCAAACTTCGTATAGAGCCAATTTCATGGTCAAAAGGCTGGCCTGTTGTTGAGAAAGTACAACAACTAAATAGTAAACGCTAAATTCAACCTTTCCCTAAAAACCAATAGCCATGAGGGCAAAATATCTTTTCGCCTGTTTAATTTTAGCAAGCTTGGGGGCTTCCGCCATTTAACGGGACATTTTCACCTTAAATCGCATAACCTTGCGCGTATCAAAAAGGATGTCGAGGTAATCGAGCGTATTGTCTTTAACCACGTAGGCAAACTCATAGGCGCCTTCGATCTGCCGGTAAGGTAGATAGCGTTGTCTTTTCAGGGCCGCAGAATCTAAAACTTTTACATTTTTGCGCTTGCCAACATCTTCATAGGTCCATAGGTCGGGATTTTGAAAAGTATTGGAGTTAATCTGCAAAAAATGTATTACTCCCTTATAGTTTAATTTAAACCGTACGGTATCGCCTCTTTTTGCATGAATAATACCCGACTGAGGTGCCAATAACTTAATATTTTCTACTTCGCCGGCGGCGTAATAGGGATTTAATGAAAATTTATCCTTGCTATAGTTAGCTAATAGTACCCATTTAGGATCTTCGGGATAATGATTTTTGGCGAAGTCTTCCGGCGGCGTTAGCCAGTAAAAGTTATTAAAATGCTTGTGAAAGGGCAGCAATTTACCGTCGTCATCCTTGCCGCAACCACCCGCGGCCCAGGTTGGATCAAGCAGATAATAGTTCCCATTAATGCGGACGGCGTTCCAGGCGTGGTCAAGTTCTCCTGCTGTGCCCACTTCATAATCTTCCGTCCTTACATATCCGGTTACCATTTCAGCATCAATACCGGCAATGGTGCACATTTTCTTAAACAACAACGCATATCCCTCGCAAACGCCCTTCCCCTTGTCAAGCACATTCATTACATAGCCGTTTTCCCACACCTGCTTTTTGATCTCACATTCCTGGTTGTCCTCGTCGCAGCGATAGGTTTTCGGTTCCCGGCCTTTATAATTGTATTTATTAAAGTATTTATTATCGTAAGCAATATTCTCGGTGATCCATTTGAAAATGGCTCTAGTCTTAAGTAACTGGCTGGAAAGGGGATCGGTTAGCTGCCGCGTAAGGCGAAATATATCGCCGTTATATTTAACGGCCATAGCCACGCTGTCGGCACAAGAAAGATCAACAGCCAATTCCTTCTGCTGGGCAAAAAGCAAATAGGGAAAAAATAAGAGGAATACTAAAACTAAATATCTGCTGATTGCCATAAGTTACTGAGAGGTAAATATAGTAAGCCATAGGCACTTGCGAAAAGAAATCGTTACGACACGGCAGAATTTCCTCCGGGAGGCGCTGCTGAGATGGAAAGGAGATTTTTAATACCTTTAACATACATTAGCGCATAATTCGGCATTTTGCTTTATGAAATGGATCACCCGTGAAAGACCAAAGATTGACCGTATTGCCTGTCCCTGGCTCATTAAACGGTTTATTGATCCGGAGGCTGAGGTCATTTATGCGCCTTTTGCAGAGGTTCTGGCAAAAGCCGCGGATCTGGGCGCTATTCCCTTTGACCTGCCGGGCGTGGAATATAGCCATTATGAAGACCATTGCACTTTTGACTACTTCCTCAAAAAACACAAATTAAAAGATCCTGCATTACATCGTATCGCGGCTATTGTGCGGGGCGCAGATACCGACCGGCACGATTTTGCACCGCAGGCTGCAGGGCTGGAAGCAATCTTTTCCGGACTGGCCTATAATATTGAGGACGACCAACAACTGTTGCAAGTGGGCATGGTGATTTACGACGGTTTATATAGTTGGGCAACGCACCTTTTCAAAAACAAGCATTCGCAGGATGGACCGGTTGAACAACTGCTATTACAGGTCTATCATCAGTTTCTAAAGGAAGGAAAAGATAAAAAAATGCCCGAATGGGCAGGTGCGCTAAGGGAAATGATCCAGGACCAACAGGATACGCATATGAGCCTAAGCCTACAGCAGGCCTCTGCAGAACTGGAGATCAACCCGGCCTACCTCTCGCGTGAATTCTCCAAGTACTTTGACAACCTCAGCTTTGGGGAATACATGCGCAAGATGCGCATCGAAAAAGCCATTGGGTTGATCGGGACCACCAATTACTCACTCACTGAAATAGCCTACCTGACAGGGTTTTCGGATCAAAGTCATTTTAACCGCATCTTCAAAAAGCAGACGGGCCAAAGCCCCTCAACTTTTAAAAAATCCCTCCAAAAAAAGTAAAATAGATACCAGTAGTTAAATCTATTCTATTTCTGGCTAAGCAGGCTTTATAATATTGCTGCGTGGAAGAACGCAAGTTATACACCTTACGGCAGTTAACACTTTATTTTCTGAAGCTAGGCATCTGGGGGTTTGGCGGCCCTGTGGCTTTAGTTGGCTACATGCACCGCGACCTGGTTGAACAAAGACAATGGCTAACAGAGGAAGAATATAAGGAAGGACTGGCGTTGGCGCAGCTCGCACCCGGGCCTTTAGCTGCACAATTGGGTATCTTCATCGGTTTTGTTCATTATGGATTCCTTGGCGCATTATTCACCGGACTGGCATTCGTTCTTCCGTCGTTTATTATGGTGGTGCTCCTGGGCATTATTTACCAGGCCTATGGCGGGCTCACCTGGATGCGTGAGGTATTTTACGGGGTCGCGGCCTGCGTAATCGGCATTATTGCGATCAGCGCCTATAAGCTTACGATCAAATCTGTTGGTAAGCTTAACTTTGTGGCAGTAAGATCTAACTGGCTGCTATGGCTGTTTTACCTGCTCGCCGCTGCGGTTACCGTGGTCACCCAACAAGAACAGATCTTATTATTCATCGGCTGCGGACTAATTTGCATGCTTGTAAAAGCCCCACCGGTAAAACTTAAACGACCGGCAGCCTTCTCAATAATCGCCTTGGCCGGAACCGGTTTCTGGACGTGCTCTGGCTCAACTTTGCTAAGGATAGGCCTTTTCTTTCTTAAAGCCGGCGCCTTTGTTTTTGGCAGCGGCTTAGCCATTGTGCCCTTTCTGCATGCAGGCGTGGTAAACGATTATCATTGGCTTACCGAAAATCAATTTGTCGATGCAGTAGCCGTAGCGATGATTACGCCTGGTCCGGTGGTGATCACCGTAGGGTTTATCGGGTATCTTGTCAACGGATTTCCCGGAGCTGCCGTGGCTGCAGCCGCAACCTTTTTGCCTTGCTTTTTGTTTACCGTAATACTGGCTCCTTCATTTAAGAAAATTGCCCGCAATAGAAGTATCAAAGCCTTTGTAGACGGCATTACCGCCGCGGTGATCGGCGCCTTGGTCGGGTCGGTCATTATTATCGGCTTGCGTTCTATCATTGATTGGCCAACTGCCGTCATAGCCGTTACAAGCGGTATGCTACTTGTTTATGTGAAAAAGATACAGGAACCTTATTTAATTATGACAGCTGCGCTGATCGGCATTCTTATTAAAAGCTTCTGAATAATCGTCATATAAAATGAAACAGGAAAACAACATCACCCGTCGCAATGTGCTAAAAGCAGGAGCACTATTTGCCGGAACAGGCCTGATCGGACTTAAGTCAGCAGAGACCCTTGCCGCCCTGTCACCGGGGAAAACCCCAGTCCTTACACCAGCAGAGATTAGCGCCATTGAAGCCGCTATTGGAAAAAAGGGTAGCTATAAAGATGCAGAAGCAACCTACACCATTCCACTGCCACGAAATGATCTTAAGGTAACTTTAAAGGGCGAACCCGTGCCAATCTCATTCGGTTTTGGCGGTTGGGTTTCAATCAAACGCACCCTCGATGGCAAATCTGCCGTTCTGATGAGCGACTGCGTATTGCTTCAGGAAGAAGTTAATACGCTGATGTCCGCCGCACAGGAAGCAGGGCTGGAGATCGGGGCCGTACACAACCATTTCTTTTATGAAGAACCCCGTATATTTTACATGCACGTACATGGGATGGGCAGCCCTGAAGAACTGGCAAAAAAATATGCAAAAGCAATCTCAGAGACTAAGATCGCTCCGCACAATCAACCACCAGCAGCCCCTCCGCCCGCTAAAACCGGTAAAGACATATTTGACATCGAAGCGTTAAATAAGATTATCGGCTATCAGGCGACGATCAACGGCCCCACCATCAAATATACCATTGGCCGCGCGGATTTGAGAGTGATTGCCATGGGTGCCGAAATGACGCCAAATATTGGCCTTAACACCTGGGCTGCATTTACCGGATCAATGGAAAAAGCACATATTGCGGGTGATGTGGCCATGCTGGACCACGAGGTAAACCATGTAATCAAGGCTCTACGCGCCAATAATATTGAAGTGGTAGCCGTGCATAATCACATGTTGGGCGATCAGCCGCATATGATCTTTTTACATTATCTGGGCACAGGCCCCGCGCTTGAACTGGCCAAGGGGTTCCGTGAGGCGTTGGACCTGATAGGTAAAAAACCGGCTATGCAGGGTATGAAAATGTAAAATTATAACTGTCCAATATCCTACAGAGGAAATTTGAATAAGAAAAGGGGGAACGAAAGTTGCCCTTTTTTTTGTTCTCATTGGCCTATCCACTGACCTAAAGAAGACAAGTCGTAAATCGCCTTCAAATTGTCGTATCCCACCATCGTAAAGTCGCGCTTTTACTGCAATCTTTGTAAAGTTGATGCTAAGGCATGAAGCCTGTCAACGAATTTAAGTGGAGCAGCAAGCACTATAAAAACGGGCGCAACCGAAAAGCCACACGAGTAGGAAATAAAACAATCAGCTTATGTCAAACAACAGCGTTTCTTTACACCGCGTTATCAAGACCTCGCCCGAAAAACTGTACAAGGCTTTCACCGAGCCCCTGGCGATTGCTTCATGGCTTCCGCCGTATGGCTTTCTTTGTACCGTGCACGAAATGAATGCACAGCAGGACGGCACTTTCAAAATGTCATTTCATAACTTTTCGACCGGCAGCAGTCATTCCTTCGGCGGAAGATATGTAGAAGTCAAACCGAATGAATTTCTCAAATACACCGATAAGTTTGATGATCCTAATATGCCTGGTGAAATGGTTACTTCAATCTGGTTGAAAAAAACTATGGTAGGTACGGAATTGAAGGTTTTACAGGAAGGTATTCCACCTATGATACCCGTTGAGATGTGTTATTTAGGCTGGCAGGAATCGTTGGAAAAACTAACCAAATTGGTGGAACCCAATATACCTGATGCCTGATTGGCGGAACGGCCATTTCATCAGCTTCAACAAAAAGCCTTCAGTTTTAAGCTCAAGGCTTTTTCCTCGGTTGCGTTAAACACACACCTTTTAGTCAAACGTTTGTGTAAAGAAAGAGCCACACAGTAATCCTTTCTTTCGGCATCCTACTGTTACTGATACACTCTTACGTAGTCAATATAGTATTTAGCAGGTAAAGCCTTATCGTCCACCGGCCCTGCCCACGAGCCTTGATGGCCGAGCGCCATATTGATCAACAGATAAAAATCCTTTTTAAAAACGTCGCCGGGGTTACCTTCAGCCTGTTTATAATCAAAACCAAAATATTTCAAGCTGTCATAGTAAAAGGAAATAGTCTTCTTATCCCATTTGATCGCATAAATATGAAAGCCATCTGCCGGGTTCTCCACAACAGGCGCTTTACCCACATTGCGAAATTTGCCCGCGCTATCAGTATAATGTACCGTGCCATAAATTGTCGAGGCGTCGCGTCCCAAATATTCCATAATGTCAATTTCGCCACAAAGCGGCCATTTAGCCGCACTATGATCATATCCAAGCATCCAGAATGCTGGCCAGATGCCTAAACCAGGTGGCACCTTTGCCCGCATTTCTATCTGGCCATATTTCCATGATGCCTTTCCTTTTGTATTAATAGAAGCAGACGTATAGTGCGCAAATTGGTCCTTTTGTTTCCAGTTGGCCGAATCTGGTCGGTAAGCCTTATTAGGATATTCCTCCTTTCTGGTTTCTATAACGAGACACCCATTCTCAACCCGGCCATTTTCCAATCTCCTTACCGTATAATACTGCGGCTCCTGATTACGTTCAAACCCTTCTTCATAGCCCCATTTGGTACTGTCGGGTAAACCTTTATAGTTAAACTCATCCGACCAAACCAGCTTCCGTCCATCTTTAACATCGGCTGACGCTTGGGCGAATAACAAGTACGGGCATAACAGTGTTGTACAAACCAAAATTCCTTTCAGCACAGGGCTAAGGTGTTTCATCTCTAAAATAAGTTGTGAAACTGAAACTAAAGCAAAGGTGCGAGGACTGCAATTTCTTGTTTACGCAACCGTTTGCGTGTGGTGGCTTCAGCTTAATCAGTGCCCAGATTGCTTATCGTGCGGACAACGTTATCTAATTCGAGAGAAGATGTTTTTAAATAGTTTAATAACTCCTCCTGTTCGTCTGCGTCATGTACCTCTCCCAGCATGTCTGTTAACGCGATAATTCGGGTTAAGGGAGCACGAACCAGGTGCGACTGAGCCCAGGAAATGTCATGAAGCATTTTATTCTGGGTTTGTATTCTGTCCAAATACTTTTTGGACGCAGTGACATCACGCATGGTGATGCAAGCTCCAATGAACATGGAATCTTCGTAGGCCGGAGTTATTGTGTAGCGAATCCAAATGACTTCATCACTATTTTCTCTAAAGCATCGGTCGTATTCAACTACCTCTCCCGTTTTAAGTTTTTGAAAGGCCGCCATCAATTCAACTTTGCGATAGTCCTCGGTGAACTCCAGAATATTTATTCCCGATCGACAGTTTAGAAACCGGTTATTGTGTTGTAAAAGTTGGGCCGACTTGGCGTTAAATGTTTGAATAATAAAATTTGAGTCAATTAATACGATACCATCAATTGTACTTTCGAAGATAGTTCTCAGTTTTAGCTCAGATCGTTTGATTTCCTCCTCTTTTGCGTCTCTTTCAATTATTGTGGTTTCAAGGCCATTGAAAATCACGTGAATCATTAATACAACAACAAGGCTTATAAAAATCAGATTTGTACCAAATGTCAACCATGCTGCTTGATTGTATTGACTTGTTAGAGGCGATTGAATAAGGTGGAAACTAATAATTAAACTTAAGGCAATGACAACTAAACAATTTAACAGAATCAGGCCATACGCAAATATCATCGGCAAGAATAATGCTGATACAACTGTTATAAAAAGTAAATAAAGAAGGCCGGGACCGTGGAATCCAAACTTATTTGTTAGAAATATGGCAAGAACATAAAAAACGCCTAAAACCAGGAGCTTTCTTGTAATTTGATTTATCCTGGAAAATTTTGCGAATATTAATAATGCAAAGCAGGTCAGATCCAGGATAGCTATGTCGTAAAGATGGACTTCAATTGCTACGAGCACTCCGGGTATAAGCGCAATTAAACTTCCGGGGATAACGTACTTCAGAAACAAAACAAACAAGTGATCTTTCCACAAGTCAACGTTAGTTTGTTTTTTAGATGTTAATGAAGAAATATTAATAATATATTTTTTAAACAGATGCTTATGGTCAGCCATATTTGAGCTTCTTTCTACGATGTTTTAGGCGAACTGTTACACGGTTTTAATGCTCTATAGATGCGTGTAACTAAATAACAGACAATATGGATTAATCAGCAAACGTAGTCCCGCAACAAAAGCAGTCTTTACCCCGCAGATGAAAAAAGCCCCGAAGGCGGCCTCCGAGACTTTTAATTAAAAGCATATCTCTTTATATTTTAACCTGATTTTGCTCCATGTATGAGGTAATGTAACTTTTCACTTCGGCTTTTTTGGCGGGATCAGCAATTAAATCATACAATGGCGTTAAGCCCTGGGGCAAAATATCTTTAAACAAAGCCTTATCTTCTGTACACGTTGCAACCCAATCATTAAATCTAACAAATGTTCCTTTATCAGTTACCGTTTTAGTAACTTTTGACGGATCGCCACCAATAACTTCATAAACCAGCCTGGGTTCAGAAATAGCATTCACATCAGCTGGTTTAAGGAGATCCAAATAACCAGACATCAAACCAAAAGCCTGTTTCAATGTATAGGTAAAACCTACTATAGATGAATGCAGCTTATCGTTATCTGATGATTTGGCCTGAAAATAAACATCGAACTTCTCTCCTAATGTAATTTGAGCTAAGACATGGGTACCATATTTTTTTACCAGATTCTCCGGAGTTAAATTCTGCACATCGTTGCTAAATTCAGGTGTTAAATAATTTTTCACTTCAGCATCATACAAATAGGTTTTAATGGTTTTCCATGTGATGCCATATTCATATTGTGCATAAACGTATTTATCTGATATAGCGTCCTGGTTGGGAAATGCTGTAGTAATGGTGTTCTTAAAAAGCTTCATACCATTGGTTGCCTCCAGATTAGTTGAGATTTTACTTGAATAATCTTCAGCGTTTTTTGCAAACAACGTGTTAAAACCGCCCGAAGTCGAACGACCAACGTCGACACGGTCGGGATTAGCTGCGGCATAAGCTGAGATATTAATAACCTGCGCCCTAACTGAGCTGCTATCGGCATATTTGCCGGTTATATTGTATCCGTATCCGAGAAAGTTGAAGTTAGCTGTTCCTTGCCGAACAGGTGCAGCAACAAAAGAATCTGGCCCGGTAACGGCAATGTTCATTTTTTTAATAGTGTCAGGAGCGGGAGTTTCAGAATCAGCAACACTTGATTTTCTGCAGGACGCAAATAACGCCAGCGCGGCCAGCAAAAGTAGATTTTTAGTCATGGTTTAAGTTTGAATTTCGCTTGCCAAGTTAAGTAAAAATCATGAACTAATTAACCTAAAGTATCTGCTAGTAACCTTTAGTTATAGATAATGGAGCCTTTCTGGTTATTTCTTCTACTTTGTTTAGGCAGTGATGTTCTTTTAGCGCTAAACTTGTAGACGGCACCGGCAATTTTCAACATAAGCTACATAAAAAAAGCCCCCGATTTACATCAGAGGCTTCCTTCAGGTAGCGGGAGCAGGACTCGAACCTACGCCTTAGGGTTATGAGCCCGACGCGATGCCGAGGTACCACAAGATTCCGTGCTGTTGGATATCCTAATGACGGGCTGAATCAATGCCTTCCTTTAAAGCTCTAAAATCGGAAGAGGTGTCATTTGAATCACCTTCAATGTCTATGCTCGACCCTTCAAACTTTGAAAAAATAAAAGAATCAAATTGAGCAACAACCTTAAGTTTATTATTTAAAATCAGCCCAATTTCTTGTCTCTGAGTAGGACTTACCGACCCTAAGCTATCTACAATATGTATTCCGACAGAATCCAGATTAAGAGATAGCTTGGGATACCTCTTACCGTTAATCATGGGCGTTACGCCTATACTTGTTGATTTGATGTGTGTAATATTTATAACAGGGCCGGGCTTTAGAATATAAAATTTGCCGGTTTGATTTAACTCCAATCCAGAAGAATGTGTTTCTGAAAGGAGGTATAACCCCGACTGTAGCCTTGTTTGATAAAAATCTGGTGGAATGAACGAAATTGTGAGAAAAAGAATACCGATTAAAGTCGCTAAAGTAGTTACTTTTTTCATGTCAGATCACGGCTTAGGAATTAGAAACAAATATTGTTTATGAAACTACAGAGAATCATACGCTGAAGTACGCGACCCAACTTTATAAAAAAAAAGCCCCTGATCTTCATCAGCGGCCTTCAGGTAGCGGGAGCAGGACTCGAACCTACGACCTTCGGGTTATGAGCCCGACGAGCTACCAACTGCTCCATCCCGCACTATTTTTTTATATATTGACTTTCGGTCATAACCCCGAAAGGACTTCCAATGTTACAAAAACAAGTTGCTTTCGTTTTTTATTGGACTGCAAAGATATAATTCGTTTCTTTGTACTCCAAATTTAATTTTAAAAATTTTTTATGAGTCACCGGGCAGGCTTTGTGAGTATTATTGGTAAACCTAACGCAGGTAAATCAACTTTGATGAATGTGTTGGTGGGCGAAAAGATGTCCATCATCACGCCTAAAGCTCAAACCACCCGTCACCGTATCCTCGGCATTGTCAACAGCGATAATTACCAGATTGTTTTTTCTGACACTCCCGGCGTTATTAAACCCGGCTATGCCCTCCAGGAAAGTATGATGACCCAGGTGGAAGGGTCCATTATAGATGCCGACGTAATTCTGCTGGTTACCGACGTTAACGAAAAGCACGACGAAAACGATGTGCTCGAAAAACTGGAAGGTTGCCTGGTACCTATCGCCGTCCTAATTAACAAGGTGGATGAATCGGACGAGGCTACCATTAAGCAGAAGATCGCTTATTGGGAAGAGAAGCTTCATCCAAAAGCCGTTTATGCTGTGTCTGCCAAGCATGCCTATAACATGATCGCCGTGATGGATTTCATATTAGAGAATTTGCCCGAACATCCGGCCTATTATGAAAAAGATGCCTTAACGGACCGTAACGACCGCTTTTTTGCATCAGAAATTATTCGCGAACAGGTTTTTAAGCAGTATAAAAAAGAAATTCCGTACAGTACAGAGGTGGTGATTACTAACTTTAAAGAGGGCGATGACCTGTACCGCATCAGCTCGGAGATCATAGTAGAGCGCGACTCGCAAAAGAATATCCTGATCGGCAAAAACGGCGACATGCTCAAAATTGTGGGTACTTACGCCCGCAAGGAAATGGAAAATTTTTTCCAGAAAAAGATTTTTCTGGAGATGTTTGTTAAAGTAATACCTGACTGGCGGAGGAAGAAAAACTACCTCAAGAAATTCGGGTACGAGGAATAAATAGATGTGAGATTTGAGATATGAGATTTGAGACTGTTTAAACAGTTTGCTTTTGTCATATCTAATGTTTCACGTCAATAAAACAGATTTGCGGTATTAGATGTGAGATTTGAGACAAAAAAATGCGGTCTTATCTCATATCCCAAATCTCAAATCTCATATCTAATTAATGATGCGAATTTGAGGCGGGGTAAAATTATCTCACATCTCAAATCTCAAATCTCATATCTAAAATACGAATGAGTAATATAGTAGCCATAGTAGGCCGGCCCAACGTGGGCAAATCAACTTTATTTAACCGCTTAACGGAAACGCGCAAAGCTATCGTAGACGACTTTAGCGGCGTTACCCGCGACCGTCATTACGGCATTGCCGAGTGGACCGACCGTACTTTTACTGTTATTGACACAGGTGGCTACGTAGCCAACTCCGACGATGTTTTTGAAGCTGCCATTCGCGAGCAGGTGGTCATTGCCATTGAAGAGGCTACTGTGATTTTGTTTATGGTTGATGTTACCACCGGTATTACCGACCTGGACGATGAAATTGCTGCTTTACTGCGCCGGGGTAAAAAGCCGGTATTTGTTGTGGTAAATAAGGTTGATAACAATGCGCTGCAAAGCGATGCGACTTTATTTTATAGCCTGGGCCTGGGCGAGATTTACAATATCTCATCTATGACAGGTTCCGGAACTGGTGAATTGCTGGACGAGGTGATCAAAAACTTTGACGAGGAACCTACTGAAGAAAGCACCTTGCCTAAGTACGCTATCGTAGGTCGCCCTAATGTGGGTAAATCTTCCATGATCAATGCCCTCATTGGCAGGGAGCGTAACATTGTGACACCGATAGCGGGCACCACGCGCGATTCTATCCACATACACTATAACCAGTTTGGTCATGAGTTTATGCTGATTGATACAGCCGGTTTGCGTAAAAAGACCAAGGTCAAGGAAAACATTGAATTTTACTCTGTGATGCGCACCATTAAGGCTTTGGAAGAAGCTGATGTGGTGATTCTGATGGTGGATGCAGCTGAAGGACTGGAATCGCAGGACATCAACATCTTTCACCTCGCCGAAAAGAACAAGAAAGGTGTGATGGTCGTAGTGAACAAGTGGGACCTGATTGAGAAGAACAACAAAACTGCCAAGGTTTTTGAAGAGCAGATACGCGAAAAACTTGCACCGTTTACGGATGTGCCAATTGTTTTCACTTCGGTAACTGAAAAGCAGCGCATCATGAAGGTGATCGAAACAGCCGGACAGGTGTATAATAACCGCAGTAAAAAGATCTCTACCTCAAAACTTAATGATGTCTTATTGCCAATCATTGAGAACTATCCGCCGCCGGCACTTAAAGGCAAACACGTAAAGATTAAATACATCACACAGTTGAATGGCGTTTCACCGATGTTCGCGTTCTTCTGTAACCTGCCGCAATATATCAAGGAGCCTTACAAACGCTTCCTGGAAAATAAGCTGCGCGAAAACTTCGATTTTACAGGTGTTCCGCTGCAGATTTATTTTAGGCAGAAATAACACCTCTCCTAAATCCTCTCATCCAAGGGAGTCCTTCGGACAGAGGAGAGGACCTTTATAATCGCTTTGAGCCCTCTGTGGCTAAATTAATTGACACAGAGGCACAAAGGAGACCGGAGACTTGTTTTTCACTTCAACACGGCAATCCTCACTAATGCGCTAACTCGGAATCGAAGGATAAGCAAGTTGGCAAACCCGCCCACGCATGCTTCGACTCTGCTCCGCATGACACCCGGGCTTTAAAAGACTTGGCAGGGAACAAAGCCACCTCTCGCGATCTGCCTGGGGGTTTACTTCGTCGTTCCTCTTCGCAGGGAAAAGATTTGTTAAATTCTGTCGGTTCTTTAATTCCAAAAATTCGAGTTCAAGACAAAGAATCCTGAAATCTGAAAATTTTGATCAATTCCGCCAATTCTTTGATTCGATAAATTCGAGTTCAAGACAAGCATCCTGAAAACTCTGATCAATCCTTCTTTATCTTCTGCGAAACCGTTACCCTATTGGCATTTTCTTTCACAAAGGACTCCCAACCACTGTAGGTGATCTTGCTGCCTCTGCCTGTGGTAATCTTCTGGAAACTGTGGCATACCGCTGCCGCAAGGCCGTCGGTAGCATCCAAAAACTCGGGGGATTCTTTAAATTTTAAGAGCTGCTGCAGCATGGCTGCCACCTGTTCTTTGGTAGCATTACCATTACCGGTGATAGCCTGCTTAATTTTTCGGGGCGAATATTCTGTGATGGCAACATCCCTTGAAAGCGCCGCAGCCATAGCTACACCCTGGGCTCTACCGAGTTTAAGCATCACCTGGATGTTTTTACCATAAAAAGGCGATTCGATAGCAAGGCAGTCTGGATGATAATTATCGATGAGGGCAACGGTTTTATGGAAGATCCGTTGCAGTTTTAATGTATGATCGTCACCTGGGGGCATTTTTACTACGCCCATGCTCAGCAGTTCAAGCTTAGTACCTGTTTCCTTAACTAAACCGTAGCCCATTACCACGGTTCCCGGGTCGATACCCAGTATAATCCTTTCCTTCAAATTCTGTTCAGGCATTAAGCTTGTTGTTATTTGCTAACGCAAATATACAGTAAAGCCTTTGGTATAACTGATCAATAGTCTTTATACCACCGCAATATCTTCAGTTTGTTTAATGGCTTCGTGTTCAAGAAAGTCAACAAGCTTTTCGTAAGGATCAAAGCCGATCACGCTGGCAGCATCAGTCAAAAAATTGGATAAGGCATTAACGTCGCAATAACAAATCTCGCCATCACGGTCGTCTACCACATAGTCTACACCACCTACATCAATACCCGCCTTCTGAACGATGGCCTCCGCATTTCTGATTACTTCGGCAGGTAGCGTATGCGCCTCAATCTCCGCACTGTTTAAAACATCGGTATCAATACGAGCAGCATAAAGAAACTTGCCGCCCAGCATTTCCAAACGGGCAATAGAACCGCCACGCGCGGGAACAAACTCCTGCACAAGTGCGGTATGGTCAACGCCGAAATCGAAGTCATTGTTACTGATCGCTTTGCGTACCTCGGTTATCGAACTGAACTTCTTTATACCTGCGCCGCTGCCACCTACATTTGGCTTTACTACAATTGGAAAGCGCAGGCCAATTACCGCCGCTTCAATTTGCGAAACATGATTTACCACATGTGTTTTAGGGTATTTGAGGCCCAGATGCTGCATCAGGATCAGTTGAAGCGCCTTGCTGGTTTCGTAAGTAAAAGCACGATAGCCATTGATCACTCTCAATCCCTGGTTTTCAAGATGTTTAAGATAGTTTAAAGTATAAAAAGTGCCTTGTATGCCGCCACGCAAATGAGCCGAGGGACTCATGCAATTAAAAAGCAGGGCATATTTAGGCGCTTTTTCTTCAATCGCAAATTGATGTTCTACGGGGTTCATAGCAACGTGGGGGATTCCCCGTTTATCCAGTTCGGCAAAAAGTGGCTTAAACCAATCCGGATGTTCATGAAAAATGACGAATGGTTGCATGGCGCAAATATTTAAGTGAGTTTCTTATTTGGTTAACTACCGGCTGCTGTTGAATGCAACCGTTGTCTAACTATAAAACATACTTATAGGGCCATTTTGTTGTGTCGGAATGTAAATTTATTATTAAATGTGAATGTATTAGCTATTGGCCTATCACGTTGGGCCACATCGAAGCGCGCGAGTGATGATGTTCTAAAAAAAACACTTTCTGCCGATAGGCGTTTCGCTGTCGTGTTTAAGGTATATGCCGATAGAAATTTCGTGCGATCCGTAGTTATAAGCTCCCAGCTGGGTGGTTGAATAGTCATAGGCGTAGCCTACCCTGAACCTGTCGGTCACAAAAAATTCTACCATACCTACAATAGCATTCTGCTGTTCCAGATTCTTTTGCAAATTAGGTTTAGCGTATAAATGAATACCCGTGCGATAAGTACCTCCCAACCAGATCTTCTCGCCAAGCAGTACAAAAGCGTTAAGGTCAAGACTGGTGGGGCCACCACGATCATCTTTGATCAGGAATGACGGCTTAAATTTTGTATCCTGATCAATGTCCATCAACGCGCCTGCTGTAAAATAAAAATGCGGCATCGGCACAGGTACTAAAATACTTTTGTCGCGTGGCAACATGTGAGCAAGGAGGTTATCTGCGGAGAGGCCCGCAAACCAGTGATCATTGCTGTACATTACACCGGTGCGGGCGTCAGGCATCAGCGAACTCTGCAGGCCCGTGGGCACAGCGGCATCATTAGCTTGCACGGCGGTCAGTTTAGTACCGTCCAGCGTGCCCTGCACCAACCCCAATCCCAAGCCGAGCGACAAGCGACTATTCTCATCATCGCCCACCTGTAAGCGGTAGGCATAGTTACCGTAGGCGGCGAGGCTGCTTTGCGCGCCAATCTTATCGGCGGCAAGTAAAACGCCTAAGCCAACTTTATCATCATGCACCGCTCCGTCCAGCGCCACAGAGAAACTTTGTGGCGCGCCGGGGAAACCCGTCCACTGCGAACGGTAAAAACTATGGAGATAGAGGTCCTTTTTATAACCAGCATAGGCAGGATTAATATAAAGCCCATTAAATATGTATTGGCTGTATTGCGCGTCCTGCTGCGCCTTTGCTTCAAAAGCGGCTAAAAAAATCGCTATCAATAACCATAACTTCTTCATGTTGTGCTGTTTGCGTCAGTTTCTATTGCCGTGATCTTAATAAAGTGATATATCCCTTATAAACTTCTACCTTGTCCAGAACACGTACCTTCAATATGTAGAAATAAGTACCCTCATTTAACCCTTCTCCCGTCCAGTCGTTAAGGTAACCTGTTTTCTGGTACACACTGTTGCCCCAACGGTTAAAGATGATGATCTCATTGTTGGGATAGTTAGGCAGCTGAGGTATGGTGAAGGTATCATTCACACCATCGCCATTAGGTGTAAACACATTCGGTATCTGCAGACCCATTATCTCCTTAACGTCCGTAGAAGTGTTGTTGGACAGATTGCCGTCATACTCCGCGCCGGTAACATCAGCGGTATTTCTTACCACGCCGTGTATAGTTGATTTCACCCTTATTTTAAGTTCAGCTTTACCAAAAGCTGGCAGGCCTCCTATGTTCCAGTTAATGGTGCGCTGGTCAGCGTCATAAGCGGCGTTGCCATTAATAGCCTCGTCAATGCCCACATATTGCAAGTCGCCCGGCAGTGGATCTTTTACCTTAACCTGTGTAGCCGGATTATTACTTTTGTTTTCAACCGTTAGCGTATAATCAAATTCATCGCCCTCATTAATCAGGTTACGATCTGACACCTTAATTATCGACAGATCTATAGAATTATCTATTATGGTAAGAATGCCTGGCTTATAGGTAATCACGTAGTTAAGCGTGGTAAAGCCAGAAGGCATAATATTGTATTTACCGCCGTTTATTGCGCCGATCGCATTACCGCCATAAGCCAATTTGCCTTTCAGTACAGTGGTGTCTTCGCCGTTAACAAAGCCCTGGTAGGTTACGCCGTTGCCCTTGAGATAAGGTTTTCCATCTTTTACCTTTTGATCGTTATTAGCGGTAATTACCAGTTGTTGCGGGTCTATCTCCAATACGCCCTGTTTGTAGATGATAGCATACTTGTTAGACGCAGCCCCATAAGGAATAATAGGATATAAGCCAATATTGGAGCTTTGCGTAGCCGACGTAACTGTTGAAGGTTGTTTTGTTAATACCCGATAGTCATCGCCATTTTGGAAGCCACTATAACTTACGGTAAACTGAGGATTTGGCGTTCCATAAAGCCGCTTCTGGTTATCGGCAATAATAGTGAGGACAGGCATAAACCGAATTGTTTGTGCGTCTGAAATAGCAGAAGCACAAGCTTGACTATTGTAAGCTATCACCGAATAACTACCTGTTTGACCAACTACCAGGTCCTTTCCCGTTGCTCCGGGAATTGGCTGGCCGTCCTTATACCATTGATAGCCTGCAGCATTGGCGGAGCCGGCATGTAAAGTGATTGTTGTTCCTTGTTGTATTAAAATATCGCCCCCAGTGCCAGTAGCAAACGCTGTTGCATAACAATAGCCAATGCCTGCTGTTAAAAATAACAGCAGGCACAGCAATTGTATATGAAAGGCTTTTTTCACTAACCGGATAGACTTTAGTCGAAACAGCCGTGAATTACGGACCTACAGTAATAGTTGGCTTGGTTGGCTGGGCATAAATGGTAACCTGTGCAGGGGTTGTTGCCGATGTAGTTGAACAGGTTGAGTTAAGTGCATAACCAACGTTTACGTTAAAGGAGTGTGTACCCACGGTTCGGTCTGTAACCGTATAAGTGTTTGAATTAGCTCCCGAAATAGCAGTTCCGGCTTCGGTCCACTGGTAAGTGTAGTCATACGTTTGACCGTTAGCAGCGGTAACATTTGCAGTTAACTGCGGATTGGCTGAGCTCGCTGCGTAATCACAAAGTTGCAGCGGTGTAGCTGAATTATTAGTAATAGTTACGGTTAATGGAGGCAATACATAAATACTGAAAGGATCTGACGCCGGCGACTCACAACCAGTGGTCGAATTTTTCAGCACAAGCTCGTATTTATAGTAACCTGCTGCATTAGAAGCTGGCAGGGTTTCGGTGTAAGTTGAGCTGGTGGTTGCCTGAACCAGGGTTGGATTGCCGGAAGCATCCAGCTTGTACCACTCATAAGTATAGCCAGCTTGAGCGGTAGCCTTTATGCTGATTGAGGTTGCTGTTGGACACAATACCTGTGCAACCTGGGAAGCAGAAACCGGCGGGGCCGATGTAGCATCGCTTGGTCCGGAGGTTTGAGCCGAGGCTATCAGGGCCGAGACGGCAAACATTAACGTAAGGACAGTTTTTACGAGCGTAAATTTTGTGTTCATTTTTCGAATCTGATTTTTATGAGGTTCGTAGGGGTGCATTTTAATTTTGACTGATTACAGGTTTAGTGGGGTTGGAATTAAGGGTTACTGTTATGTTTTTACGGCATACCGGCGAAAAAGAAATATCATCAAGCGCAAAGTCGTTTCCATTGGATGCGGTATTAAGATTCACAATACTGATATTGGCGGTTGTATTACTACCAGAAGACCAGCGAACGGTAAAGTTTTGCCACTGACCGGTAGTTGATGAAAGCTGAATATTGCCTAACAACCCGCCGTTGATAGAAAAAGTAAGATGGCCCGGGTTCTGACTATAAACAGAAGTTCCCCATACCGAAAACACATAGGTGGTATTTTTAAGGACAGTTACCGACTCGCTCCAAACTTTAACATTAGAAACAGAAGCTCCGTTTACAACCATCATATAACCGCTGCCGGTTGTATGATCGCCAAAGCTTGAAAAATTGGGGTGTTCGTTGTGCGGATTGGTAATTACTGCATAATCACCTTCGGTGTACAGGTCTTGTGTATCTTTTGTATAACTGCTTGTAAAACCGGTGTAATGGTTAGGGCCGGTCTCGAAATCGCCGTTGGTAACTGTGTTGTATGCATAATTAACAGTTTCCCAATAATAAGTACCTGAACTGGTTACTGTTCTTGTAGTACCGGTTGAGCCATTGTCCCACGTATAATTACTATAGCCCGGATCAACAGCCATGGTATAGCTGTCTCCGCAGAGTGAAACAGAGACATCCTGCAGGCTGCAAGGCGAACCCGACGTTATAGCCCATCCTCCTATTGGGCAACTACGCGCTGAAAAGACTGACGGATTGGTTCTATTTGCAAAACCTACTCTCCACGACAGCATGCAGACCGCAAAAACCCAAAGGATCACAGTAAAGCGTTTATCCAAAAGCTGTTTCAGGTAAATTTTTTTCATACAAGCCGTTCCCATACCGCATGCCGTTTAGCATTTGGTACCGGCTTTTACGTTAATTAATATGAAAAGGTTATCGGGGGCCTTCTATAACTTTTCCACATATTATCCACTTATTTTACTAAGTGTCACGCTTGGAGACACTGTTTGCAAACCGTCACAGCAAAACGCTACAGGCGTGATTGAAAACTATCACCGGTAAGTCAAAAACAAGGGCGAATCTTAAAATAATTTAAATAAAGTGTTACTTTTACACACTGTAAGTTTCTTACTTACATATTGTGATAAGGTTTAGGTTAAAAGCCCCCAAACAGCGAGTGTAAGGGGGCTTTTTTTGTTGAAGCCGTACAGCAGAAACAGCCCAGACTTCAAGGCAAAAAAATAGCGATGAAGTATCCTTCACCGCTATTAAACTCAAATAAATAAATTAACTATTGTTTTAACGCTGTATTACTGTAAACATGGTACTCGCCTGGGGCAAGTGTCATGCTGTAAGGTATTGCAGATACGTTAAGCGTTGTACCGGTAATGTTATCGTACCACGTTCCGGTTGAAGGGAATGGAACGCTTACCGTTTGATTTGTGACGTCAAAATTCCCCATCGTTTCCACCTTAGTGCCATCGGTGCCTACCAATTGCACACTTTTAACCGCTCCGGCCAGATTTGTACTGAATGAGGTTGTGTTAAACACATCATTCTTGATTTTCATCTTGATCAGATGCGCGTAAGTGGCGTATAAATGATGGCGATTGGCATCTGCCATATATTCCCAGTGTGGTGGCTTATCAGAAAGCCTTCCACCTAAGTCATTTATGCTGATGTCATATCCGCGCTCTGCGAACTCCCAGAACATCTTAGGCCCCGGAACTGAAAACAGGATGGCCGCGGCAGCTTCTTCACGTTTCAAGGCTGTTGGTATATCTTTTACACTATAGGTTCCATTGCTGTTGCCATAAGCTTCGTTTTTAAACATGGTGCGCTCCTCATCATGGCTTTCATAGTAGGCAACCATACCGGCAGAAGTGGAGAAGCCATAATTATTGTAGTTGAGGCCAGACAAATCCCAGCTTGGTCCGGTTGGATAACCCATGGTGGTCTGCTGTGCAGGGGTTGCATTGTTACCCCATATCATGGCCCCTTCATTTACCGCTACGCCTTCTTCCTGGTTGCCGGCAAAATATTCCAGTATAACATAGAAAGAAGGATCAAGCGACTTCATATAGCCGATGTAGTTTTTCCAGTTAGCCACGCGTGTTGCGTCGTAAGCAGACCAGGTCGCATCATCATTAGATTTAGTTTGCGTAAAACCCTTAGCCTGATCAAAGCGGAACCCATCTATGTGATACTCTTGCATCCAGTACTTCATTACGTTTTTAGTATAATACTGTGTTGCCGCACTGGAGTGATTAAGCTGATTCCCTACGCCAGCACCAGTCTGATAAGTAAATGTGGTATTGAACCACGGATTATTTGCAGCAGGCGAACCATCAGCATTCGCATACATGCGTACCATGGGGGATGATCCAAATTGGTCTTCCAACACAATATCCTGAATAACGGCAATCCCCTTGGCATGGCAGGCATCAATAAATGCTTTATAGTCATTTTTGGTACCGTAGTATTTGTCAAGCGCCATCATAAAGTTAGGATTGTAACCCCATGAATCGTTGCCTTCAAACTCGTTAACGGGCATTAGTTCTATGGCGTTAACGCCAAGATTAACCAGGTAGCTCAGGGTATCTTTCAGCGTTTTATAATTGTGGGCAGCAATAAAGTCGCGCACGTGGAGTTCGTAGATCACCAACTTGTTTTGGTCGGGTCGGGTAAAGTTAGCTACCTGCCAGCTGTAGGCCGTGGGGCTACCCTGCATTACGCTAACAATACCGGTAGTCTTGCCGGTAGGGTAAGGGGTTGGATTAGGATAAGTATCCGCCGGTATATTAGGGTCGTTATCAGGATCCAATATCTTTTCAGCATAAGGATCGGCCACTTTAATGGAGTTGTCAATATCATATTGATAGGTGTACTCTTTAGTTGGATCAATATTATCCACCTGTACCCACCAGCGTGTACCGTCGGTGCTTTTTTTCATGGCGGTAGGCTGCCAGTTATTAAAATCGCCTATTACGCTCACTGAGTTTTTGCTGGGTGCGTAAAGGTTAAAGATCACCGACTTTCCTGAATTGATAAAGGTGACGCCGTCCTTTGCATTTGGGGGCACATCGGAACCGTTACCGGTAACGTTCCCGGAATTATCCGAAGAAACGGACTTTTTGCAGCCGAAAAGGCCGGTAAACACCACTATAATGGCTAAAAAGTAAATTTTTTGAATATTCATACCTTGGTACAATTGGTTTTAACCGGCACTTTATGCCTATGCCGAAATTATCGTAAAATTAATTGATATTTTTCCACAAACCCAACAATTAATTAATTTAATTTTCAAAAATGGAGTATTGTTATCATTGGCGCGAAAAGTTACAAGCAATGTTGGCAAAAAAAATGTCCAAAACCTTTTGATTAAGCCAAATTCTGTTTACGTTTGAATTTTTTGTTGTTGTAGCTTCTACAAATTTTTTACGGAAGCCCTATGTTAAGAGTTGACAGTACCAAACCCTGCCACATTATTTATTCGCTTGCGAGGCACGAGTACCTGTCTTTCGTTATTGAGCCCCACATTGTTCAGCTCAATCCCAATGGCGAATTTTCGCTTACCCACCAACGACTATTTTCAAACACCGCCCGCGAGTTTTCCAGTTGTCTTGACGAAACCGATCTGAAACTGATCAAGCTGCTCGAGGATATAGAGCAGGGCAACGTGATCAAAAAATATTATAAAAAGCCGATCAGGCCCTACGAGTTCTTCAGCAAGGTATTTAATGATCAAATGTTTGACCTGATCAGACCGAAGATCGAAAAGAAAATGGCCGAGGTACTTAATCATCTCAAGGATAAAAACATTTACCTGATGAGCAAAGAGGGCTATCCGGCAGAACGCAAACTCCGGATCGCCGATGAGGAAGCCTCCGTGCTGTTCCACTTTAAACGGAACGAAACCGAGATCAGGTATTACCCTACCATCAAATACCAGGGCTTTAAAATAGAGTTCATGTTTAAAAATGCAGAGATCATCTGTAACCAGCCCGCATGGATGCTGCTTGATGATACCCTGTATTTCTTCAACAAGGAGATTGACGGCAAAAAGCTGATACCGTTCCTTAATAAACGCTACATCGCTATTCCGCGTTCTTCCGAGCGTTCCTACATGGATCGCTTTGTGGCTCCGCTTATAGAGAAGCATCATGTACATGCCGAAGGGTTTACCATCAATACCGAGAAGTATGATGCAAGGCCGGTATTAAAACCCATCGTCATTGATGGCGGTACTTCTCAACTACAGCTTTATTTTAAATATGCCGGTTATGTATTTCCTTATGGCGACGGCAGACAAGTCTCTGTTCGGATAGAGCATCATGACGATAATTACGTGTTCCATCGTATTAAACGCTCTGTGGCCTGGGAAAAAGGCAAGCTTCAGCAACTGGAAGATCTTGGCCTAAAGGCAGCGTCCACCTTATTCCAGAATCTTGAGGTTCAGGAGAAGGACGATGAACAAAATAATTCGCTATCGGTACTGGAATGGTTAAACCAGCACCATGAAGAGCTAATTAAGGAAGGATTTGAAATTGAGCAGCCCGAAGGTAACAAGAAATACCTTTTTGGCAGCAGCAAGATAGATCTGCAGGTAAGCGAAAACAACGATTGGTTTGATATTTACGCCGTCGTCCATTTCGGGCCTTATCAGATTCCGTTCATTGAACTCCGCAATCATATTCTTAACCGCAAAAAGGAGTTTGTGCTTCCATCCGGAGAAATTGCGGTAATTCCCGAAAAATGGTTCTCACAATATGGTAATCTCCTTCACTTTACCGAGGGCAGCCATGATCTTAAGCTGCGCAAGCACCACATCGGTATTGTGAACGATTTGGCCGAAGGTGAACTGGCCAGCATTACCATGAACCGCAAGCTACAGCATTTGTCTGATTTTGAGGAACTGGAAGACGTAGCCATGCCCACGGGTTTTGAGGGGCATTTGCGCCATTATCAGAAAGCGGGCTATAACTGGTTCCACTTCCTGAAAAACTACCATTTCGGTGGCTGCCTGGCTGATGACATGGGCTTGGGTAAAACTATACAAACCCTGGCCCTGCTACAAAAGAACAAGGAAGATGCCGAAGCGATAGGCACTAAAAGCACCTCGTTACTGATTATGCCTACATCGCTCATCTACAACTGGATGAACGAGGCGCGCAAGTTTACACCAACGCTAAAGCTGATGGTGCATACGGGCATCTTCAGATACAAATCGCCCGAGGTATTTAATAATTACGACGTTATTATCACCACGTATGGCATTAGCCGTATAGATATAGATCTGCTTCAATCATTCTTCTTTGATTATATTATCCTGGACGAGAGCCAAAACATCAAAAATCCGTCGTCCAAATCCTACCAGGCCGTTAAACAGCTTAAATCGCGTTATAAGCTAATTTTGAGTGGTACGCCGGTAGAAAATTCTGTGAATGATCTTTGGACGCAGATGTCGTTCATCAATCCGGGATTGCTGGGTAGCCAGCAATATTTCCAGAATGAGTTTGTAACACCTATTGAGAAAAAGAAGGACGAGGGGCAGGCGCATAAGCTGCAAGTACTGATCAAGCCTTTTGTGCTGCGCCGTACCAAAGAGCAGGTGGCCACAGAGCTTCCGCCCAAAACGGAGCATCTGTTCTACTGCCAGATGAGCGACGAGCAGGCCAGCGTTTACGAAAAAGTAAAGTCTGAATACCGGAACGAATTGCTGAAAAGCCTGGAAGACGGCACTTTTGCCCAAACCCAGATACAGGTATTACAGGGGTTGATGAAACTGCGGCAGATAGCCAACCACCCACTTATGATCGATGACGCCTATGAAGGCGACTCCGGTAAGTTTGAGAACGTGGTGCATACACTCAGCAACGTGCTTGATGGCGGCCACAAAGTGTTGGTGTTTTCGCAGTTTGTAAAGCAGCTTACGCTCTATCGTAACCACTTTGACAAAGAGAACATCAAGTATACCTACCTGGACGGCAGCACCACCAATCGTGGCGAAATAGTGGAACGCTTCCAGAATGATCCACAAACACGGGTGTTTCTCATCTCTATTAAAGCCGGCGGCGTGGGCCTTAATTTAACCGAGGCGGATTACGTGTTTATCCTCGATCCATGGTGGAACCCGGCTATTGAGCAACAGGCCATAGACCGTACACACCGCATTGGTCAAACTAAAAATATCTTTATCTATAAATTTATAACGAAGGATACACTGGAGGAAAAGATACTGGCGCTGCAGCAAAGAAAGCTAAGCGTGGCCCGGTCGCTTATCACTACAGAAGAAAGCTTTATTAAAACGCTCACAGCCGATGACATCAGGGAGATATTGGAATAGGGCCTACAATATGAGGCCAAACCGCTGCGTTCTATAGAGCTTGTTTATCTTGCACTAACCTTAAACATCACTGTTTATGAAACAACGTATTTTGCTACTCCTCATCGCTGTCTCGCCGCTGCATTTTGTGCTGGCTCAGTCTAATAAAGCCAGACACCATGAGCCCCCGGGTAAAACGGTTTATACCGGCAATCCACTTTTCCCTGGTTGGTACGCTGACCCGGACGCGACAGTGTTTGGCAAAGAATACTGGATCTATCCAACCTTCTCGGCTAAGTATAACGAGCAGGTATTTATCGATGCATTTTCTTCGACAGATCTTACGCATTGGGTAAAACATTCGCACGTATTGGATACGGCACGGGTAAAATGGGCGCACCGCGCAGTATGGGCGCCTGCTATTGTGCATAAAGGCAATAAGTATTTCCTGTTCTTTGGCGCTAATGATATTCAGAACGACGAGCAGGTTGGCGGCATAGGTGTTGCCGAAGCCGATAATCCGGCAGGACCATTTAAGGACCATATCGGCCATCCGCTCATTGATAAATTTCATAATGGGGCGCAGCCTATAGACCAATGTGTTTTTAAAGATACCGACGGGCAATATTACATTCTCTACGGAGGCTGGCGGCATTGCAATATAGCCCGCCTTAATAATGATTTTACCGGCCTTGTTCCATTTCCTGATGGCTCTACCTATAAGGAGATAACACCCAAAGGATATGTTGAAGGCGCCTACATGCTGAAACGCAACAACAAATACTACTTTATGTGGTCCGAAGGCGGCTGGACAGGTCCTGACTATTGCGTAGCTTACGCTATGGGCAATTCACCTTTGGGACCGTTTGAGCGGATAGGCAAAGTTCTTATTGCTGATACCACCATTGCTACAGGCGCTGGCCATCACGGCATCTTATATAACCCTAACCGTCACAAATATTATATCGTGTATCATGGGCGGCCGCATGGCGATACCGAGGCCAACCACAGGGTTACCTGCCTGGAGCCAATGGAGTTTGACAAGCAGGGATATATAAAACCGGTGCACATTACTAAAAATGGTGTAAAGCGTGAAACCGTCTACTAATAATCAAATTGGGACACCATGATTCACTGCCCCTCGCACTTGTTAGCGTTCACAGCTTTCACCGCCCTATTGGTATTGTCACCAACAAGTATTCCCATTCTCACAAGCAATTATTAAAAACCCTGATAAACATGAAACCTTCACCGCCCTTGTTGGTGTTTTCACCAACAAGCCTTCCCACTCTCACGAACAATCATAAAAACCCCTGACAAAACATGAAACCTATAGCTCTCACCGCCCTTGTTGGTGTTTTCACCAACAAGCCTTCCCACTCTCACGAACAATCATAAAAATCCCTGATAAAACATGAAACCTATAGCTCTGTTACCTTTTGCAATGCTGCTTTCTGGTACTGCTATTGCACAACAAAATATGATTAAAACATTACCCTACCCCCTTACTAAAAAAGTAGATACTACCGATACCTATTTTGGAACAACCGTACCCGATCCTTATCGCTGGCTTGAAGATGACCGCGCTGCCGATACCAAGGCTTGGGTTGTAGCCGAAAACAAGGTAACTCATAATTATCTGAGCCAAATTCCGTATCGTGAAACTATCCGGAAGCGGTTGGAAACGCTTTGGAACTATGAGAAATACGGAGCCCCCTTTAAAGAGGGCCGTTACATGTATTTCTTCAAAAACAACGGCCTCCAAAGCCAAAGTGTGCTTTACCGGCAAACGGAGCATGGTGAACCAGAGGTCTTCCTCGATCCGAATAAATTCTCTGCTGACGGCACTACTTCTTTGCAAGGCATCGACTTTACCAAAGACGGCAGCATGGCCGCTTACCAGATCTCTGAAGGCGGGTCCGACTGGCGCAAGGTCATCGTTATCAAAACTGAAGATAAAAGTATAGTGGGCGACACTTTACATGATGTTAAATTCTCAGGACTCGCATGGAAGGGTAATGACGGCTTCTACTACAGTAGTTATGACAAGCCAAAATCAGGCAGCGAATTAAGCGGCATGACGCAGCACCACAAACTGTATTACCACAAACTGGGCACTCCTCAAAGCAGCGACAAGTTGATTTTTGGTGGCGAACAAACACCGAGAAGATATATAGGCGCTTACTTAACCGAAGACGAGCGTTTTTTAGTGATTACCGCTGCCAATACCACAACCGGTAATGAACTGTACATACAGGACCTGTCTGTGCCAAACAGTAGCATTGTCAATGTAGTCGATAACTTTGATAATGTACATGACGTTGTTTATAACGTTGGCAGCAAGCTCTACATTTATACCAACTTATATGCGCCTCGTTACAAGTTAGTGACCGTTAATGCGGCCAGCCCTCATACCAACCACTGGAAAGATCTCATTCCTCAAACTCATCATGTACTGACCGTGACCACGGCTGGAGGAAAACTATTTGCAGAGTATCTGAAAGACGCCACATCGTTTGTTCAACAGTATGATCTGAACGGCAAACTTGAGCGTACGGTTAAACTACCTTCAGTAGGTTCAGCAGGCGGCTTCAGCGCCAAGAAGGAGGAAAAGGAGCTTTATTACACCTTTACTTCTTATATCTATCCTACCACTATCTTTAAGTACGACATAGCCACGGGACAATCTACGTTGTACAAAAAGCCGAATGTGCAGTTTGATCCATCGCTGTATGAGTTTAAACAGGTTTTCTATAAGTCTAAAGATGGCACCACTATTCCCATGATCATTACCTTTAAAAAGGGAACAGTGATGAACGGCCATAACCCAACACTGCTATATGCTTATGGCGGGTTTGGCATCAGCCTTACGCCTGCGTTCAGTACCTCAAATATCATCTTACTGGAGCAGGGTGGTATCTTTGCGGTTCCAAATATTCGGGGTGGAGGTGAGTATGGCGAATCATGGCACCGGGCAGGCACTAAACTGCATAAGCAAAATGTATTTGACGACTTTATCGCTGCTGCCGAATATCTGATCAGGAACAAATACACTTCAAAAGACTACCTGGCTATTGCCGGAGGTTCCAACGGTGGCCTGTTAGTCGGTGCCACTATGACGCAGCGGCCTGACCTTTGTAAAGTAGCCTTACCCGCCGTAGGCGTATTAGACATGCTGCGCTATAATAAATTTACTGCGGGTGCTGGCTGGGCCTATGATTATGGTACCGCCGAAGACAGCAAAGAAATGTTCGAATACCTCTATCGTTATTCGCCATATCATGCGCTAAAACCGGCCAGCTATCCTGCTACAATGGTTACTACTGCTGATCACGACGACCGCGTGGTGCCGGCTCACTCCTTTAAGTTCGCCGCCCGGTTACAGGAAATGCAGCAGGGACCTGCTCCTGTACTCATCCGCATTGAAACCAAAGCCGGCCACGGAGCAGGCAGATCAACCGCACAGGTAATAGGCAGCGAGACCGATAAATGGGCATTTATGTTCTGGAATATGGGAATCAGCTATTCCGGGATTTAAAACTATCAAACTAAAAGGGGATGTATCGAAGCCCGCTAAGATTGGCTTTGATACATCCCCTTACCTTTTCAACCATTGATCTAACTTATTTGATCTCAATTTGCCGGCTCACTGATTTGGCTTCTTCTTTTTTAGCTACGTCAATCTTCAGTATACCATCAACGTAAGAAGCGTCAATGTGGGCATCGTCGGCCGTTTCCGGAAGCGCAAATGATCGTACAAATGATGTGTAGCAGAACTCCCGCTTATTATACGTCTTTCCATTGTCCGTATTTTCAGACCGCTGCTCGGCAGAAATGGTAATCATGTTGTGCTCTAGGTTAATTTTAAAGTCTTCCTTCTTTAACCCCGGAGCGGCCAGTTCGATGTGGTAGTGCTCAGGCGTTTCACTGATATTTACGCCGGGCACCCTTGCCACCATTCGGTCCGAAATAAATGCATCATTAAAAAATGATTCAAAAATGTCGCTAAAGGCCGGCATTAATGCATTGCCTTTTTTGTCGTTATTAAATTTTACCAAAGCCATTATTAAATCCTCCTTTTTAATTAAAAAATGACAACATTAATAATATTTTGGTCCAATAACGGGCCGCTATAATGCCAACAATGCTCGTGCCAATTGTCTTTTTGCAAACTATTTTGTCATGATGTCAGATGGCAAATCAAGCAAAAAGGGCAACCACGAAGAGTCGCCCTTTTTGCTATCAAAACTATTAAACACTTTCTTTAATCATCACCATGGCGGCCGTGATTGCCGTTGCCATGATCCCAACCGTTGTGGCGGCCATTATCATGATGATCGCCATGATCCCAGCCATTATGACGGCCGTTGTCATGATGATTGCCGTCATCGCCACCACGCCAATGATCGCGGTACCTGTCTTCGCGGCTGTCACGTATAATTACCTGGCCATGATGGCCCCGGTAACCGGCATATCTTTCCCTGATAACAGCAGCATTTCTCCATGGCTGCGGCTGGTTAAGCACTACTTTATAGCTGTGGTATACATCAAAATTTCTGTAGCGGCCCGGTAACACAGGAGCAGTTATCCATTGTCCACCATTAAAATAAACGTATTGATGATTAGGCACATAGTAGTAAGTATCAATATCCGGAAAATAGTAGTACTCAGCATGGTCATAGCCTACAGGTCCCCATTCAGGCTGACTTCCGATATTAAGATTCAGGTTTACTCTTAATTGCGCATCCGATATTTTAAAAGACAAACAGCCTAATAAAAGAGCTGCGGCAAAAATTAACTTTTTCATAACTAAATAGGTGTTTATATCTAAGACAATGTTACAGATTAAAAGTTTAATTGCTATCTGCCATTTCAATCGCAGCGTATTACATCCGGGTTATCGGCAATTACTTTTTCCGCTCTCCCTTTACTTTTGATGCAATCAGAACAGCATCATACGCATTAACAATGCCACCGGTTTTGGAGAGTGAGGTAAACTCAACCTTGTCGGTTTTGCTACCTGGTTTGTACACCATTAAACCATTAACCGGTTTGGCCGATTGCAGGATGATCTGTTTGAGCTGCCTGGCGCTCAGGTTTGGATAATACTCCAGCAATAAAGCCGCAATACCGGCAGTAATAGGCGAGGCAAAGCTGGTACCGTCTTCGGTGTTGAACTCGGCATTATTGGTAACCGAGGTCACTTTGTAGCCGGGAGCAAACAGATCAACGTTCTTTTTGCCATAATTGCTAAAATCTGCTGCCAGGTGGTCATCAGCTTTAGGGCCTGATGCACCTACGTTGATCACGTTATCTGCATCCGTTGCGGAGCCGTCCTCAAAAGTATCATTGGGATAATCAGGCACAACATCCACGTTCTGGCTGTCATTACCGGCGGCCTGAACTAACAACACATCATGAGCAGCAGCATATTTAAAAGCCGCATCAACCCAGGCCTTGTGCGGCGACAGCTTTTTGCCGAAGCTCATGTTGATGATCTTTGCGCCGTTATTAACCGCATACATAATGGCGTTAGCGATATCCTTATCGTATTCATCGCCGTTAGGAACGGCCTTGATCGCCATGATGCGCACATTATCTGCAACACCATCAATACCGTAACCATTATTTCGGATAGCACCTATAAAACCAGCCACCATAGTGCCATGCATAGCATCTTCAAACTTGAGCAGGTTGTTTCCGTAAGGCTTGCCGTCCTGAACATTCGGATCGTCGCCAACAATGCGGTGACGGGAATCCAGGTCGGGGCTAATGTCGTTGTTCAGTTTAACCAGGTAATCTGCCAAGTCCTTGATCACCTTATCATTGGTAGAGTTAGGCCCTTCTTCCTGAAAGAACATGTTCCAAACCAGTTTGCTGTCGTTAATAGTATCATTGGCTGCCTTTATCCGGTCCAGATCTTTTAATGAAAAAGTTTGGCCCGCCTTCAGATTAAGAGCGCGCTTAATGTAACCGCTGGTAGCCATTAAAACATTCATAGCGGGCTCCAGTTGCTCCAGCTCGCGGGTAGATTTAACAATGGTCGAATCGTGCACCGATTTAACCTTCACCCAGTACGCATACTCCTTGGTGTTGTGGTCAACAGCTGTTGACGTGGATTCGTATTTGCCTTTAAGCCGGTTATATTCACGCACTTCTTCGGTGGTTTCATTATAATCACACTTGCCGTTCGGACCTCCTAAAAAGTCCCAGCCGTGTATGTCATCTATATAACCATTATGGTCGTCGTCTATACCATTGCCCGGAATCTCTTTGGTATTTACCCACAAAATGGGGCGCAGGTCCTGTTGCAGGGTATCAATGCCGCTGTCTATAGTAGCTACAACAACGGTTTCGCTTTTTTTGCCCTTCAATAGCTGATAGGCTTCACTAAGACTTACCCCATAATAACCGTCCTTTTTCAGGTCCATTTGGTGCCATGTTTTAGGCGGCAGTGGTGCCGGCGTAGGCAACACCGGTGTTTCCTGTGCTCTGGAGATGTGTGAAGCCATCAGACCGGCACAGGTTAAAGAGACGGCAAGTGCTTTAAAAAATCTGTTCATTAAAAGACTGGTAGAATAATTATAAATTAAATTTTATTCCCTGGGCCAGGGGAAGTTTGGTTGAGTAGTTAATGGTGTTGGTTTGTCTTCTCATATAGGCTTTCCATGCATCAGAGCCCGACTCGCGGCCGCCGCCGGTTTCCTTTTCGCCGCCAAATGCGCCGCCAATTTCGGCTCCGGATGTTCCAATGTTTACATTAGCTATTCCGCAATCAGAACCTGCGAAAGACAAAAATTGTTCGGCCTCTCTTAAATTATTGGTCATGATGGCCGATGAAAGGCCCTGTGGTACTCCGTTCTGCATCGCAATAGCTTCTGCAATTGAACGATATTTCATGATATAAAGTATAGGAGCAAATGTTTCCTGCTGCACAATAGGTAAATCATTGGTGGCTTCTGCAATACAGGGCTTAACATAACAGCCTGATCGGTAAGCATCTCCTTCAAGAACACCGCCTTCAACTATAAAGCATGCGCCATGTGCTTTACCTTGCTCAATGGCTGTAAGGTAGTTGTGAACGGCGTCTTTGTCGATAAGTGGCCCCATATGGTTATTCTCATCCAGCGGGTTCCCAATGCGAATCTGCTGGTAGGCACTGATGAGCTTCTGCTTAAAATCCTCATAAATGCTTTCGTGGATGATGAGCCGGCGGGTAGTAGTGCAACGTTGTCCGGCCGTTCCAACTGCCCCGAATACACACCCGATCAGTGCCGTATCCAAGTCGGCGTTTTCGGTAATGATGATGGCGTTGTTGCCGCCAAGTTCTAGCAGGCTCCTGCCTAAACGGGCGCCTACCGCCGTCGCCACGGCTTTGCCCATGCGGGTAGAGCCAGTTGCAGAAATAAGAGGTATCCGCGGATCATTAGCCATTAATTCGCCAACGGCGCGGTCGCCTATAATCAGGCATGAAACGCCCTCCGGTACATCATTCTGCTCAAAAACCTGCTGTATAATGTGCTGGCAGGCAATTGCAGTTAAAGGCGTTTTTTCTGAAGGTTTCCAAATACAGGTATTGCCACAAACTCAAGCCAGCATGGCGTTCCAGCTCCAAACCGCTACGGGAAAGTTAAATGCTGAAATGATACCAACCGTGCCAAGCGGATGATATTGCTCGTACATCCGATGTTCGGTACGTTCGGAATGCATGGTAAAGCCAAAAAGCTGACGGCTCTGGCCCACAGCCAGATCGCAGACATCAATCATTTCCTGAACTTCGCCCCAACCTTCCTGTAAGCTTTTACCCATCTCGTACGATACCAGCTGCCCCAGTTCGGTCTTATTTTGCCTGAGCGCTATGCCTATTTGGCGTACTATTTCGCCCCGTTTGGGCGCAGGCACCGCGCGCCATTGCACAAAAGCTGCATTTGCGGCCTCCACAACGCGGTTGTAATCGTCTTTACCCGCGAAATGAACGGAAGCGATCTTTTGACCGTCAACAGGTGAAATAATGTCCTTTATGGCAGTACTATCATTACTGGCAGAGTTTTTGCCAGTACTACAAGCAGGATTTGTCCCGCTAATAGATAAATGGTCAAGTATTGATTTGATATCAAAGTCCATAACAAGCAATTTCAACAAATTTAAAACTTCTTCAAACGGTAGTGCATGGTTAAACCTTTTGTCGAAAGAAAACGTCTTAGTAATAAAGGTTCACTATCAGCAACTTACCTTTTATGCTGTTAAAAATGTGGGAATGTTGAAAACTAATTTGCTATAGTGGGCTGTTATTATTGTATTTTAAACTCAGCTAAGGTCTATTCACCCCCGGTTTTGACCAGCTTTACAACCTCTATTGAATGGAAGAAGAATTTGAATTCGGATATCAGGAAGATCCAAAATTCTCGGTCGAGCGATACGAGGAAATGATCCGCAACCACGATCAATACTTTTTTGATGCCCAGGCGTTTGAAAACATTATTGATTACTATATTGAAAAGAACGATCCTGCCAAAGCCCTCCAGGTGGTAGAGTACGCAAAAAATCAACACCCCTTTGCTACTATATTCCTGATCAAACAGGCGCAGCTTTTGGTGGTCACCAACAGAATACATGATGCCTTTGCCGTATTGGAGAAGGCTGAACTGCTGGAAGCGTCTGACGCTGATATTTACATCATCAGGGGTAACCTGTATGAAAATATGGAGCGTTATACTGAAGCGCTCGAAAACTACGAGAAGGCCCTCAATATGGCCGAAGAAACTGACGAGATTTTGCTGCACATAGCCTACGTTTATCAAAACATGGGCGATTATGAGATGGCCGTGAATTATCTTAAACAGTGTCTGAGCCAGAACATGGAAAACCAGGACGCGCTGTATGAACTCGCCTTCTGCTACGATGTGCTGGACAACCAGGAAGAAAGTGTTCAGTTCTATCAGCAATATATCGATAACGAGCCTTATAGCTACGCAGCCTGGTATAACCTCGGCAATGCCTACACCAAGCTCGGTCTGTTTGAAAAAGCTATAGACGCTTACGATTACGCCATACTGATTAAGGATAATTTTGCTTCGGCTTACTTTAATAAAGGTAACGCCCTGGTAAACCTGGAAAAATTTGCAGAGGCTATTGAGGTTTACAAACAAACCTTTGAGTACGAGCAGCCCAACGCCGATACCTATTGCGCTATAGGCGAGTGCTACGAGAAACTGGAGCAGATGGATGAGGCGCGGTCTTACTATAAAAAGGCCGTTCGCATCGATTCAAAGCTTGCAGACGCCTGGTTTGGCATAGGTGTAACCCTTGACTTTGAGGAACGTTACTTTGAGGCGCTTCATTTTTATAAAAAAGCGTTAGATCTTGACATAGCCAACGGCGATTACTGGTTTGCCATTGCTGACGCCGAATATAAGCTAGGCCATTTAGCCGAAGCCGAACTGGCTTACGAAAAAGTGGTAGAGTTGAATCCGGTTGATGTAGATGCGTGGCTCGATTATTCTTCTATCCTGTATGAGCAGGAAAAACTGAACGAGGCGATCGAAGTGATGGCGCAAGCTATCAAAAACAACCCCGAATCAGCAGAACTGTATTACCGGATGGTAGCGTATCTGTTTGCCAAAGGCTCTTATAACGAAGCTTTGAATCAGCTGGAAATTGCATTATCTACTGATCCTGAGAAGCATTACATTTTGTTTGACTACCTACCTCAATTACAAAAGAACAAAGTTATTTTAGACATCATCAACCGTTATACAGGTCAGTGAGTTAACAATATTTAACATTAAATTAGGAACCAAAACACATAAAGTTTTGGTTTTTTTTTACAGATTTGTACCGTTAGAACTTTTAGTTATAGTCTATAACCAGCTTCACTGCGATGAATTACTTCCTTAACGATATTCCTGAGCGTACTTTAAAGCCCCGGAACAATGGCCTTACCATGGTAATGGATAAGGGCCTGAGTTTAAGACAGGTTGAAGATATGATTGAAACGGCGGGCGGCAATACGGATATTGTTAAATTAGGCTGGGCCACCTCTTTTGTAACCCCTAATCTGGAAGACAAATTAAGAGTTTATCGCGAAGCTGGCATTCCAGTATATTTTGGCGGAACACTTTTTGAAGCCTTTATTGTGCGTAACCAGTTTGATGATTACCGCCGCATGCTGGACCAGTTTAATCTGGAATATGCCGAGGTGTCTGATGGGTCTATAACCATCGATCACGATATTAAATGCGATTACATCAGGAAGCTGAGCGATCAGGTTACGGTGATTTCTGAAGTAGGCTCCAAGGACGTGCAGAAAATATTTGCCCCTTATAAATGGATCCAACTCATGCAGGCCGAAATTGAAGCCGGATCATGGAAGGTAATTGCCGAAGCACGCGAAAGCGGCAACGTTGGCATTTACCGCGACTCGGGCGAAGTTAGACAGGGGCTGGTTGACGAGATATTAACTAAAATTCCGGAAGAGACTATTATATGGGAAGCTCCCCAAAAAGCCCAGCAAGTGTGGTTTATTAAGCTTTTGGGCGCTAACGTAAACCTCGGCAACATTGCCCCGGCAGATATGATACCGCTGGAAACGTTAAGATTAGGGCTGCGCAGCGATACTTTTGATCATTTTTTAAACCAATAACATTTTTTTCCTGTTTAAACAAGGTCAGGTACAGTGATCTTTGTATTATTACAGCATGAAAAAATTCGGACTTATTGGCTATCCGCTATCTCATTCTTTTTCGAAGAAATATTTCACCCAGAAATTTCAGGATCATAAGATTGATGATTGCGCGTATAACCTCTACCCGCTCGAAAATATTGAACAGTTTAAAGACCTGCTCTATCGCAATAAAGACCTTTGTGGCCTCAACGTAACCATTCCGTATAAAGTAGACGTGATACCCTACCTGGACTGGGTGAGCCACGAAGCTAAGGTTATCGGTGCAGTGAACTGTATTAAAGTAACACCCGAAAGCCCGGTTATTGCAGCTTTTACTGGTGAGGTTGGTGTTGAGGGGCATGATTTCCGGCTGGATGGCTATAATACCGATGCCTATGGTTTTGAGCATTCGCTAAAACCTTTGCTCACTTCAAAACATACCAATGCGCTGATTTTGGGCGATGGCGGCGCTGCCAAAGCAGTTAAATACGTTTTGCAGAAGCTCAATATTGCTTATGTGGTGGTTACGCGCAAAAAAGTAGAAAACAACCTCCTTTTTTCTGAACTTAAGGAGCAGGAAATAAGGGATCACAAACTGATCATTAATACTACGCCGCTCGGAACTTCTCCGGATGTGGATCAGTGCCCGCCTATACCGTATGAATATCTGACGAGCGATCACTTATTATACGACCTGATCTACAATCCTGATGAAACACTTTTCCTCAAAAAAGGAAGAGAAAAAGGAGCCGCAATAAAAAATGGACTGGAAATGCTGATTTTACAAGCCGAACGATCATGGGAAATTTGGAATTCAAAAGAGCCGCACGCCTGAGCAAGGTCCTGATTCTGTTAGTCGGTTTTGCAATGTTCGTTGCAGCCTGCGGCGGTGATCAGGAGTACTCGCCCAAACCGAGAGGATATTTCCGCATTGTTTTTCCGCAAAAGGCTTACCAGGAGTATAACGCATCATGCCCATTTACTTTTATGTATCCTAAGTATGCCGTTATCGAGCCGGATAAATCCAAGGGGGCCAAACCCTGTTGGATCAATATGCAGTTTCCGCAATTTAACGGCACCTTGCATTTGAGTTACGAGCCCATTGCCTCAAAAAGGACTTTTGACGAGCTGACTGAAGATGCGCACAAGCTGGCCTTTAAACATACCGTTAAAGCCTCTGCCATTGATGAGGGCGCCATTTATTATCCCGACAGAAAGATTTATGGTATTTACTATACCATTGCCGGTAATGCGGCCTCATCTGCCCAGTTCTTTTTAACCGATAGTACCAGACATTATTTGAGAGGGGCGCTTTATTTTAACACCGTACCCCGCGCCGATTCCATACAGCCAGTGCTCGACTTTGTGAAGAAAGACATGGATGTATTGATCAAAACTATAAAATGGAAGCAGTAATCTTCCCGATACCAATAGCTGCCCGATAAGAAATATGATTAAAGCCTTTGAAAATAATCCGTACCAGGAAAACACCTATATTCTTTACGATGAAACCGGCGAATGCGCCATTATTGATCCCGGCATGTACACAGCAGCCGAGCAGAACGCCGTTGTGAACTTCATCAGGTCAAATAATTTAAAACCGGTGCTGTTGCTCAACACCCATTGCCATATCGATCATGTGTTGGGCAATAAATTTGTTTTTGACCAGTACGGCCTCAAGCCTCAGTTCCATCAGGGCGAACAGGAAGTATTGGAGTTTGTACCAGCCTGGGCCGGCCAAACGGGTCTGAACTATGATCTCTCACCCATGCCTGATACTTACCTGCCAGAAACAGGTACCATTAAGTTTGGCAATACGGAACTGCGGCTCATTTTTGCGCCAGGCCATTCACCTGCTCACTTATGTTTTTATGATGCCAAGAACAAAATATTGGTTGGAGGAGATGTTCTTTTCCGCGGAAGCATTGGCCGCACAGATCTGCCCGGTGGCAATCACGATCTGCTGCTTGATAATATAGAGCAAAAGCTATTTGCCCTGCCAGACGATTGCGTAGTGTATCCTGGTCATGGCCCCGAAACCACCATTGGTTTTGAGAAACAGCATAATCCGTTTTTCTGAAGCTTTGCGTTATAGTTTTTTTAAAATAACTTGCTGTAATATAAACGGGTTTGAACACTTCGATCTACATAGCTAAACGGTATCTTTTCTCGCGAAAGAAGATGCATGCCATCAATATTATCTCCGGCATTTCTATGCTGGGCGTTTTTATTGGCAGCGCTGCGTTGATCATTATCCTTTCGGTGTTTAACGGTTTGGAAGAGGTAATCCTGTCACTATACAACAACATCACGCCCGAACTGAAGATTGAACCTCGATACGGGAAAACGTTTAACCCCCGCACGGCCTATTTCGAAAACCTGAAAAAAAGAAGCGATCTCTTTTCTTACACGGAGGTGTTGCAGGAAAAAGCACTGGTTAAATATGGCGACCGCCCCTTCATTGGCACTATTACAGGCGTGAGCGATGGTTTTTTGAAGAACCCGAGGTTGGATAGTACCATTATTAATGGTTCGTTTACCCTAAAATCGGGTGGCAAATATATGGCCGTTATTGGCAACAATGTTCAGACAAGCCTCGGTGTTAACGTGCATGATCAGCTTACCGCGTTGGAAGTATATGCGCCCAATCGCCAGAACATTAACTCCATCAATCCGGCCGATGAGTTTACGGTAAAGAATATTTACCCTTCCGGCGTTTTTTCAATCCAGGAAGATTTTGATAACATGATCTTTACGCCTATTGAATTTACCCGTGACTTGTTGGATGAACCAGTTAACGTTTCGTCCGTTGACCTCAACTTTAAAGCGGGCACAAAAATTTTAAGCGTTCAGGATGATATCAAGAAAGAACTAGGGCCAAAGTTTACCGTTCAAAACCGTTATGAGCAAAACACCCTGCTATATAAAATATTGCATACTGAAAAGTGGGCCATCTTCGTTATCCTTACGTTTGTACTCATCATTGCCATTTTCAATATTATCGGCTCTTTAACCATGCTTGTTATTGATAAAAGAAAAGATATTGCTATATTAAGCAGTCTGGGCGCAAACCCAAGGCTCATTCAGGGTATTTTCTTTTTTGAGGGAATGATGATCTCTGCTGTGGGTTGCATAGCCGGTGTGTTAGCAGGACTTGTATTTTGTTTGTTACAAAAGAAATTCGGCTTTATTAGTATGGGTAGTGGAATGACTGTTGTTAGTGCCTATCCGGTAGCTTTTAAACTATCCGATTTTATACTGGTTCTGTTAACAGTTAATGCTATTGCTGTAATTGCAGCGGGTATAAGCGCCCGGTTAAGTGTTAAAGGATTGGATGAAATTAAGCAGGATTTATAAATTTGCAGATATGCAGTCAAGGCTGATTAAATGTTTACCCCTTCTGATCGCGATAATAGCTTGCTACTCTTGCGGGCAACACGGCGAGAAATCAGCCAAACTGACTACCTATCGTGGATTGTATAGCTTTGGCCCCGAGATAAAGTCGTTTAAAGACTGCGACAACAGTCACGAGTATTGGGTTATCGATAGCTCCGCCAAATTAGAGCTGCAATACTCTCAGATGAATTTTGAAAAACCTTACGAACCGGTTTATGTAGAAATTCAGGGTAAGAAAATAAAGTCTGATGCCGAAGGCATCGGGTCTGAATACGATAGCACCGTCGTTGTAAAAAAGGTACTGAAAATCACAAAAGAAATACCGCAGGATATGTGTAATTGAGGCGGAAAGCTAAAAGGCGAAAGGAAAAAGGTTTGATGAGTAAAAATACCTTTATCCTTTCACCTTTGGCCTTTTACCTGTCTTCAAAAACTCCTTGTTCTGCATTATGTTATTTAAATATGGAATCGAAACGTCAGCAAAAGTTTGCAGGTGTGATCCAACAGGATCTGGCAGCTATATTTCAGCGCGAAGGGATGAACTTTTTACCCAACACACTGGTAACTATTACCAAAGTAAGGATAACTCCCGATCTTGCTATCGCCAGAGTTTTTCTCAGCTTCTTCAACAACTCTAACACTCAGCTGGCGCTTAATACCATTAAATCTCACGCGTCAGAGATCCGCTACAAACTTGGAGCCCGTATCAAAGACCAGGTGCGTATTATTCCACAACTGGAGTTTTTTGTGGATGATACCAACGAGTATGTAGAGCGCATGGACAAGATCTTCGATAAGATCAGCAAGGAAGAACGCCAGCAAGACGACGAATAGCAGCAGCATGGATAGGTACGATGAGCTTGTAAAATACCTCAACGCCCATCAAGACGCCGCAGGCGTGGTTGTTGATATTAATTATACGACCGATCGCCTTTACCAGTTTGATTTCACGGTATCCAACAAGGAGCTGAGCCCGGAAGATATTGCCGACACTGAGAAATTTGACCGGTGGATTACTGCAAGGCTAAGGGATTGTTCCTGCCGCTATGGTATAGGTGGCTATATGGAGCATCGTACGCTTTATGGGAGAAGCGAATTGTTTAATGCCGGCGAGGAACCACGCCGTCTTCATCTTGGCGTTGATATCTGGGCTCCCGCAGGCACTTCTGTATATGCACCATTGAATGGCGTTATCCATAGTTTTCGGGACAACAATCATTTTGGCGATTACGGCCCCACCATTATCCTCATGCATCATCTGGATAGCCTAACGCTTTTTAGCCTCTACGGCCATTTGACCCGCGGCAGTTTAAATGGCCTCAGGGCAGGGCAAACTGTGCAAAAAGGCGACAAGATAGGCGAACTGGGTAATATGGACGAAAATGGCTCCTGGCCGCCGCATCTGCATTTTCAACTGATGTTTGACATGGAAGGAAACGAGGGCGATTATCCTGGCGTGTGTGCCTTCAGTGATCGAGCACGGTATCAAGCCAATATCCCCGATCCTGAACTGATACTTCAATTTAAAAAAGCAACCATAATCAAGGCGGATTGTTAGCGTTATAAATACGGTCTGGTTATGTTGAAGGCTTGCATTGCGTTGATTGTCTCCCTTTTTGGAGTTTTATCCCTTAAAGCTCAGGTGGCTTTTAAAGGAGGTACAAATGCGCTCGACGCGTTTATTGGCAATCATATTGTATATCCCGAATACTCGAGGCAGAACTGTATAGGAGCCGTTATAAAGGTGGCCTTTAAGGTCGATCAGAAAGGTAACGTAAGCAATGTTAACGTACAGCAGGGATTGGGAATAGACCTGGATGATGAAGCGGTGCGCGTAGTAAAACTAACAAGCGGACAGTGGCTTGTGCCGGCAAATTATAATACCGGCAACACCATTATCTTACCCATCAATTTCGCCCTCGATTATTCCCGTTGCCAGACGGCAGAAACGAACCGCGACCAAGCCATTACAGCCTATAAAAATCGCCAGGCGCTGGAAGATGCCATAACCAACTATTATAAAAACAAATATGAGGGCAAGGCCGATCCTGCCAAAGAGCCCGATATACTTCGGCTGAAGCAGCAGTTAGGCTTTGACGATACTTTTATCAGCGACCTGCTCGACGAAGCGAATGCCAAATTGCAACAGGGCGACAAAGAAGGCGCCTGTCACGATTGGACATTTATCCGCAACATAGGCAGTGATAAGGCCGATACTTACCTGGCCAGATACTGCAAGTAATTACTTCAGCTTAACCAGCTTGTCGCCCTCAAGCACCGGGATAGCGGTTATTTGATCCACCTGCAGACAGAAAGCAACATCGGCCTCGATACCTAACTTTTTAAGCCTTTCGCTATGCGAGCTCTTTTTTAAATAGGCATTAATATCATTCTGGCCCGCCTGGTAGAGATCATTGGCCCCTATGGCAGAGTCGTCGAGTTTATAGCCCGCATCTTTGAGCTTTTCAACCACCGCACCGGCAAATAAGGTGTCTTCCAGATTGAAGTTGTTTTTCCAGCCTGCGCAAACCAGCAGGATGTCTTCTTGCTGATCACCCAACCATGCAGACAGCGCATTAAGATTAAGGAATGAACCGATCACTACTTTTTTTGCTGCGCGCGACAAATGCAATGCATGGGTGCCGTTAGTGGTGGTCAACACCACGGTTTTACCGCCAACCTTTTCGGGCGTGTAGGAAAACGGAGAGTTGCCAAAATCAAATCCTTCAACAACTTCGCCGTTGCGTTCTGCAGCAAGCAGAAATTCACTGCCTTTTTCGCGATAGGCTGCACACTCCGCTACTTCCGCTACCGGTATAATCGCCTCGGCACCGTTTTCAATACCATAACAGATGGATGAGGTGGCTCTGAAAATATCGATGATCACCACGATATAGTCTTCTACCTTGTAGAGCGGAATGAGAGCCGGCGTTAAGCAGACTTCAAGTTTTCTTTGGTTCAACAGTGTATTATTTATAGAATGGAGGCTTTACTACTTTAGCCTTTACTTTATTGTCTCTGATCTTGATGAAAATCTCGCTATCCTCTTTTGCAAATGGAGTATTTACATAACCCATCCCAATGGCTTTTTGCAGGGAAGGTGATTGGGTGCCTGATGTTACTTTACCGATTACGGTACCCTCAGCATCAACAATCTCATAATCATGGCGTGGAATGCCGCGGTCAATCATTTCAAAACCTACAAGTTTGCGCTTAACGCCTTGTTTTTTCTGCTCCTGCAGGGCGGCTGAGTTAGTGAATTCCTTACTGAATTTGGTGATCCAGCCTAAACCGGCCTCCAATGGCGAGGTGGTGTCATCTATATCATTGCCGTAGAGGCAGAAACCCATTTCGAGTCGCAAGGTATCGCGGGCACCAAGGCCGATCGGTTTGATACCGTATGGCTCGCCAGCTTTGAAGATGGCATCCCAGATTTGTTCTGCATGTTGGTTATCAAAATAAATTTCGAAACCTCCTGCGCCTGTATATCCAGTTGCCGATACCAGCACATTGTCGATCCCTGCAAAACGGCCCTTTTTAAAGCTGTAGTACTCCATAGAGGCCAGATCAATATCAGTAAGGCCCTGCAGTGCATCAGCAGCTTTAGGCCCTTGCACAGCCAGCAAGGAAGTACGGTCTGAAATATCTTTCATATCAACCCCAAAAGTGTTGAACTTACTTATCCAGTTCCAGTCCTTCTCAATGTTAGAGGCATTTACAACCAGCATATAAGTTTTGGCATCTATACGGTAAACCAGCAGGTCGTCAACAATGCCGCCGTTTTCATTGGGCAGGCAGGAGTATTGTACTTTGCCGTCAATTAGTTTAGAAGCATCGTTGCTGGTCACTCGCTGAATCAGGTCCAGTGTGTGATCACCTTTCAGGATGAATTCGCCCATGTGGCTTACATCGAACACGCCTACGCCCTTTCTAACCGTGTCATGTTCAACATTGATACCTGCATATTGTACAGGCATATTATAACCGGCAAAAGGCACCATTTTGGCGCCCAGTGCAATATGTTTTTGGGTTAAAGCCGTGTTTTTCATCTAAAAATTATTTTCTCCGCGGTCAGTTTTCAGGTCGTGGCCGGCGGCAGCAAAAGTAACAAAAAAGGCTTTATAATATGCTTTTAGTATTGAGGGCGATACTGACTGCGGAATATTTAACGGGCCTGACACGCTGAGCAACTCGAAGCGCGCGAGCCATGGGCTTGACGCCAGACACTGCCCGCACTTTAGTCCGCTCTTCGCCCCCTATGGGAAACGATAAGTCAGAGAAACACTTGTGGCAAAAGAGCTGTAAGCGGTGCCAGAGGTACTGGTGGCACCATCCTGCGTACTATAGCTAATGCTGAATGGCGTAAAAAATACGTTATACCGCGCCTCTATGCCGAGCTGCACGTTATTGGCCATGTTAAATGCTACTCCTACTTTGGGTGCAATATAGCTCAGCGCTTCACCTCTTACAGAACCTTCTTCACTATAGGTAGCGTCAGAAGAGGTTATACTATAGCCATAGCTCGAAAAATACCGGCCGGCATTAAGGCCTAAAGACAGTGCGGACCTTCGGTTCAACGGAAAATTGTAGGCTCCGCTGGCCATAAGAATAATGGAAGAATAGGTTTGATAGGTAGCAGTGGCCACAGCAGCAGTACTGCCGGAACCGTCATCAACCACATAACTTTGCAAGTGGTTTAAAGCCGGAAATTCACGATAACCGAGCCCTGCCCCAAAAACAAAATTACCCATGTTTCTTACCACGCTAACATCAAAAACGGAACCTGCTCTATAAAAACCCTTGAGGTTGCCTAAAGGCGCATCAGCACCTACGCTGAACTTGATGCCGTAATCAGAAACGGGTTCGCCAAAACCAACATCGTCAGTATTGAACTGGGCGTAAGCACCGGTAAAAACAAACATGACTAATACAAGCGCTAATCCCGCTTTGTAAAAGTTTTTGAAAGAATTTGAAACGGTCAGTGAGTTGGAGAGACCGAGAAAACAAACTTGCATCTATGTAATAAAGTTTAGGAAAGCTAAAAATAACGAAATAACTTCAGCTTCAATACTTTGGCAAGTGCAACACTTCTGTTACCCTGCCAGTATATATAGATGCAAGTTGTCAAAAAATCAGGTGATGATAAATATGGATTAAAACTGCCTGGTAGTTTCTGTAATATGTGCCAGGTGATGGTTCCCGTGCCAGGCATACATTGCAATCGCTCTTTTTAACGGCACGTCATCTTTGGCTTCCGGATGGCGGTATGTTTTGTCGCACTCCTTTTCGGTAAATGTTTCAAAAAGCGCCACCATATGCTGATGAATTCCCTCCAGCATTTTCAGTGACGACTCAACCGGCAGACGATAGTCGGGCAAAAGTGCCCAATCTGCTTGTTGATATGGCTTTATGATGGGGTTCTCTTCTGTTAAAGCCAATTTAAACCGTACCAACGAATTCATGTGGCTGTCTGCTACGTGATGGACCACTTGCTTCAACGTCCAGCCGCCGGGGCGGTATGGTGTATTTAATTGTTCCTCAGTTAAGCCAATTACTGCATGACGCAGTCTGCCCGGCAGGGTTCTGATCTGTTCTATCCAATCGCGCAGGTCGGCTTGAGTATAAGAGGCCGACGCTTGAAATTTTCCAATCGGAAATCGTAATTGTTCTTCGGTTTTCATCGTTTCAAAAAATTTAACAATAGATGTTTTTTTATTTAAGTTACTGGATTGGTGCTCCATAAAGGTAATACTTGTCGCCGTAATGAAGACATCGAACTCTTTCTATCTGCGCATTTTCCAACTTTCTTGTTACAAAGGCATCAAGAACAAAACTTAATCCGCTTATTATAAAAATAGTACCATACTTTAGCGTTTTCTATTTTCATTTTAAGCAATCAATTTGCGCTGATTTACCAATTTGTACTATTCTTATTATGAGCCTGTTAAAGAAGTTATTATTATTTTTTATTCTTTTTAACGTTAGTACTGTTTTTGCAGAAACCATAAAAACAGACGTGCTGGTCATTGGCGGAAGCGCGAGTGGTGTTTCAACCGCCATTCAATGTGCACGCAGCAAGGTTAAAACTTTGCTTGTTGAACCGGGCCCCTGGCTAGGCGGAAGCATGACTGCCGGCGCCATGTGTATACTGGATGGCAACCGCGATCTGCCATCTGGCATTTGGGGCGAGTTTCGTAGCCATGTTCGGGAGTTCTATCGCCACACTGCGGGATTTGACACTACCGCAAACGCCCCCCTTAAATTTGAGCCCGCTGTAGGCGCTGCTATCCTTAAAAAAATGACCGACACGGTGAAGAACCTCACCGTGAAACTAAATACGCCTTTTGAAACCATTGTAAAAGATGGTACCGGCTGGGAAGTAACCATTAAAGTGAATGGCAAAATTGAAACCATAAAAACACGTGTTTTGGTTGATGCAACCGAACTGGCTGACGCAGCAGCCAAAATAGGCGTTCCGATGGTTAGCGGCTTTGAAAGCAAAGCAGAAACTGGTGAAAGCATTGCGCCTGAAAAAGCTGTTCCTGTAATTGAAAACATCACCTGGTGCTTTATTTTGAAGGATTTTGGAAAGGATGCTGATAAAACAATCAGCAAGCCCGAAGGCTACAACCCTAGCGCCTATGCCTGCCTTAAAGATAAAGACATTCAAAAAATGCTAAACGGTGGCCGGTTGATGAACGAGAAATACCTGATCAAATGGATTGAGTGCGGCAATACTTATGGTGCATCTGTAAATGATTTTAAACCTGCTAACCGCGATAAGTATTATAAAAATGTCAAGAATCAGGTGCTCGGTCTGGTTTATTATCTGCAGACTGAAAAGGGATTCAAAAATTTAGGACTGGATGACGAATTTGGCACTGCCGATCACCTGCCGTTTATTCCTTACATCCGTGAAAACACAAGAATCAAAGGCCTCGTGAATCTGACACTGAGCGATATTTATTCGCCTTATGACAGGCCCACGAAGCTATACCGTACTTCTATCGCTGTAGCCGATGCTACCCCCGGCCAGCACTATACTGAGCCAGAAGCACCAAAGGTAACTTATGGGCCGTTCCCTGGATATTTTATACCAATGGGCGCTGTTGTGGTGAAAGGGTATGACAACTTGATCGTTACTGAAAAAGGGATGTCGGTTTCCCACCTCGTTAATGCCAGCTCGATGTATCCATCTGTTCAGATGGTTGTGGGCCAGGGTGCGGGTTGTGTTGCCGCCTACTGTGCATTCTTTAAAACCAGTACCCGTAATTTTAACGCAAAGGCCGTAAGGACCATACAAGGTGAACTACTCGACTTTAAAGGTTATCTACTGCCTATTGTTGACATCGCACACAGTGATCACGATTTCAGGGCCATTCAACAGGTATGCGCTACCGGGTTGCTTAAGGTCCGCTACGTTGATAAGATAAAAACTGCTCCTATGCATTTCGAGCCAGATTCTGTTGTAAAAACTGCTGAAATTAAACCGGTGTTCGACGCTATGTATACCAGGGGCTTTTTATGGTTCAGGAAGGAGAAACCAGCCGAGGTGTTTACCGTTGGAAATATGGTTTCATTGATCAGCGAAATGACGCTGAGCGATCCGAAACCTCTTGAGCTTAATTTAGAGAAACAATGGAAAACCACTTTCAAATTTGAAAAGGCCTTTGACCTGAAAAGACCAGTTACCCGCCGCGAATTTGCCGTGTTGGCCAATAAATATCTCAATCCGTTTGCACGCTGGGTTGACTATACCGGCAAATTCATCAATTAAATTCACATTTGATTTAAATAAACAGCCCCGGCAGAACACACTACCGGGGCTGTTTATTTTAGTCCGACGCTTTTAATTTTCCCATCGATTTTTCTCTTATCGCCTTAAATTCAGACCCTTTTTTCCAGCCGGGGAAGGTAGTTTCGTTGCTCAACTGATAACCTACCTTAAACAAAAGATTAGCCGTTTGCGCCATACCTTCGGTATTCATATCTGCCGAATAGTTATCAGAAGGCTGATGGTAGTGCTGATCATTATATATCTTTTGCTGTTGTTTGCCCCAGGCTGCCCCGTGTTCAATGCTTTCGGCTCCATTATTCATGTCGATGGCGGGCACCCCTACCTTGGCAAAATTAAAATGGTCAGAACGGTAATAACCTCCTGCACCCGGGTTTTTGTCACCCTGGGTATAATAACCCTTTTCTTTGGCAAAGCGGTCCACGTAGTCCTCAAGTTCATTTTGTCCCTTACCCGTTATGTCAAAATCTTTGGTTTCACCATAACTACCAAGCGCATCCATATTTAAATCGGCCACGGTTTTATTGAGCGGGTAAATAGGGTGCGTTGCATAATATTCAGAACCCAGTAGTCCCTGCTCTTCGGCCGTAACAGAAAGGAAGATGATAGAGCGTTGGGGCTTCTCTTTTACCTGCGTAAATGCCTTGGCCACGGCAAGCAATGCAGCCGTTCCGCTGGCATTATCTACCGCGCCATTGTAAATGCTGTCGCCTTTGGCATCAGGCTTACCTATACCCAGGTGATCCCAGTGCGCTGTATAAATAATAGATTCTTCCGGGCGCGTTGTTCCTTTCAGTACAGCAATCACATTGTGCGATGTTGAATATTTAAGTTTAACGCTGAGGTTCAGACTAACATTCAGGTTCAACGGCACCGGCTTAAAACTCCGCTTGCGTGCATAGGCACGTATATCGCCTGTGATACCGGCAGCTGCTAACATTTTTTTCGCTGCATCTTCGGTTATCCAACCCTCCACCTTGCAACGGTTCATGTGTTTATCGGCCTGTTGCAGGTAAAGCTTTGCGCCCGAATTACTGTTGTTCACCACCGCCCAGCCATAACTCGCAGGTTGTTTCTGATGAACGATCAACACACCAGCAGCACCCTGACGGGCAGCTTCTTCAAATTTGTAGGTCCAGCGGCCGTAGTAGGTCATGGTATCGCCGTGAAACAGGGTGCGGTCGCCAGATTTAAAACCGGGGTCATTAACCAGTACAACTACCGTTTTGCCTTTAACGTCCAGCCCCGCATAGTCGTTCCAATGATATTCGGGCGCTACTATGCCATAGCCAGCAAACACCAGTGGAGAGTTTTTCAGCTGAATGTTGTCCTGTTCCCGGCGGGTTGATGCCACAAAATCAGTACCGGCATGGAGATGAAACGCTTCTTTTGCCCCGGTAATATCCATGGTTGAAGTGGGGGTACTCGTTACTTCAACCATTGGCACCTCCTGAAAATAGCTGCCATGATTGCCTGGCTCCAAGCCCAATTTTTTAAATTGTGCGGCTATGTAATTGATGGCTTTGGTTTCGCCGGCTGTAAAAGGCTTGCGGCCCTGCATAGAATCATTGGCCAGCGCGGCAATATGCTCTTTAATAATCTCTGCAGATACCGGGCCTCGCGATGGGTTTTTCTCTTTGGTATTGCACGCGCATATACAGGCCGTTGCCAATGCGGCAACGGATAAACTTAGTAGCTTATATCTCATTTTTTAAAATGGAGTTAAATCCAAAAGTAATAAAAGACTGCTATTATAGAAGCGGGATCAAACAGCGAGGTCATGATTCATCCGCGGGTCCTCGGGCAGGATCTCCATACCAGGACAATCGATATAATTGGCATACCATTGTATAGCACTCACTACATCCAGTGCATCCTCGGGCGTTATATTAATGGTTTCAAAGGCATATAGTTTATTGTTGGCGTAGCCATACAATTGAATCTCATTAACATTGGGGACGAACTTCTCATGGTCAAGGCAAAAAACTTTTACCTTCAATTCTGTATCGCGGGAATGAATTACGTCTCTGCAAGCATCATGAGGATCGGTTGCCAATAAGAATACATTATGATCCATATTCTGCTTAACAAGCACACTAAAGGATGGTTTAGATTTTATTTATTTCGCAATGGTTAACAAAAAGAAGAAGTGCAGAAACAATGGGTGCCCTAAATTGTCAACCACTGTATATGAAAAGGTTTATCAGCTATTTTACCGTTGCAGCTTTACTGGCATGTACAGCTGCCTGCCATGAAAATTCTCATAACACTTTTGGAGGCCCATCAAACCAACCAAAGGACACCGCCACGGCTAAACATGATACTACATCCGTAGGCACCAGAACCGACCATTAACCACATAAAAAACCCGGTCCTGAAACCAGGACCGGGTGAGTTTTTACTTATGTTTAAGTTATACAACCGTAGTGGTACCGCCTCTGATAAGGCCCAGTATCAATGCTATGATTGCAATTACGAGCAACACGTGGATTATACCAGTTGCTGAATACACGAATACTCCTAAAGCCCATCCTATGATCAGGATTACGGCTATAATATACAGTAGCGATCTCATTTTACATTAATTTAAGTTAACAATCAAATTAATTATATACTACTACATACAAGCAATGGTAGTGCCAATTATTTAACCTATCTGAAATTTATTTTCATACACCAAGCCATTTCCTTCTTACCAGCGACTGTTGGTGGGTGGGAGCAGAAACACTTTCTATTTTAAATTTAACGGTATCATCGCGCTGCAGGGTAACATTTAATGTTACTGGTAAGCCATCGCGCACTACGCCAATAACCACTTTGTCGCCTGTTCTTTTTCCCGCCAGTAAGTTGCCGGCATCACCTGGCAGCTGCCCGTCAATGGAACTGATTTCATCATTTACATTGATACCGCCTTTCCAGCCTGCTCCGTCTCTTAATACGGTATTAACGAAGATTCTGCCGTCTATTGTGGTTATTTTGATGCCTAATGAAGGATTATCTATACCCGCCAGCTGATCTGTTACCCGGTAGCCGGCATAGCCGAGGTATTTATTGTAGTCGATAGGCGCCACTCCGTACACGTACCTCTGGTAGAAGTCGTCAAGATTTTTACCGGCAAACTGCTCAAGCGCCTGTTTAAACTCCGCGTCGGTATACCCTCTCTTTTTGGTTTTGTAATACTCGTTATACATGTAGCGCATCACATCATCCAGTGATTTTTGACCTTTGCTGTCGTTGATTATCTCCAGATCAAGTAACATCGCTATTATAGATCCTTTGTTATAGTACGAGATTGTAGTGTTTACTGTATTCTCATCAGGACGGTAAGCCTTGATCCACGCATCATAACTGGCCTGAGCCAGAGGCTGTATCTTTTTACCCGGCTGGTTCTCCACCATATTAATATCCGCGCCTAATATGCCCAAATAATTTTCGGCGGTGTACAAACCGGTGCGGTGCACAACCAGATTATCATAATAAGCGGTGAACCCTTCAGCTATCCACAGGTCGGTTGTATAGTTTTCATTGTCATAATCAAACGGACCAAGCGCAATGGGTCTCAGGCGCTTTACGTTCCACAGGTGAAAATGTTCGTGTGCTACCAGCCCCAAAAAACCCTGGTAACCGCCTTCTGATGCATAGGCATTTCTGGCCACGCCGAGTACGGTTGAACTTAAATGCTCCAGACCGCCGCCGCCTTTTGAGTAATTATGAATTATAAAAACATATCGCTTATTGGGGTTTTCATCATAAATAGCCGTTTCTTCCTCTACAATACGTTTCATATCCTTTTTCAACCGTTCGCGGTCATAGCTGCCGCCTCCGTACATGCATACTTCATAATGTACACCCACGGCCTCAAAGCTGAAAACGTCCTGATTACCTACTTCAACCGGCGAATCAAAGAGGATATCGTAATTTGGGGCATACAGGGTAAACGGATCGTTGTTTACACTTTCCAAACTGGTTGAAACTTTGCTCCATCCTTTATAAGGAACAATGTGTATGGTTGATGGCTGATTGATCATCCCCTCAGGATACATGAACATACCCGAGGTGCCCAAAAATGCATGACTCTCGTCAATAAAGCTTGTCCGCACCGATTTCTCAAAGGCATAAAGGCGGTAACACACTTTCACGCTGGTATTGCCGCCAAGCGTTACGCGCCAGATATTCTTCCGCACTTTAACAACCGGTAGCTGCTTGCCACCGGCGTCGGCCACAAAGCCCTCTACGTTTTTAGAAAATTCACGGATGAGGTATGAACCAGGCGTCCATACGGGCATCTTAAGATCAACATAATTTTGGTTGAGCCCCTTAATATCCATTTCAATATCGGCATAATGAGCCTGGGCTTCGGGGAAGGTAACGGTATAACTGATGTTCACATCAGGTGCGGCATAACTGGTAAATCCATTCATCAGAAAAAATATAATAATATATAGATAACAGGGTAAACGATGCTGTTTCATAAGGCAAATTAAAGATTATAGCACACAAAGATGTTGATGTAAAAAAAATGAACATTTCAGAAAAATCGGACTGGCCAACTCTATAACAAAAAAGTTATAGAAAAGGCATAACTTTTTATCCACCAACGCGTAGACATCTGGAAATCAGTTCATGAATTTGTCATGAAAAATTAGTGTTTTACATTTTTTTATATAATTATAAAAAAACATATTTTTGAATTTGAATGTCAGTCACATACCAAACGTGCTTATTGATTGACGACAACTATATCGACAACTTTGTCACGCGGAAAATTCTTGAAAGCGGCAACTTTGCTCAGCATATTATTGTACGTCAGTCGGCCACAGAAGCTATTGATTCATTACGCGAAGGAACGATCAGTCCGGATGTTATATTTCTGGACCTGAGAATGCCCTCCATGGATGGCTTTGAATTTCTGACGGAATTCGATAAACTGGATATTGACCGCAAAGAACAAACCAAGATCTTCATGCTATCGTCGTCACTTGACCCTGTCGACTATAAAAAATCAGCCGAAAACAAATATATCACGCAGTTTATTCACAAGCCTCTAACTCATAAAATACTGGAAGAAATTTGTGCATGATATTAGTTGCAGACAGCGGCTCATCCAAAACAGACTGGTTGCTGGCTGCGCCCAGCCAGGAAAACAAAAAATTCAGAACCACGGGCATCAATCCGTATTTTTTAACAGAAAAGGAAATAGTTAAAATAATACAGGAGCAAGCTCCCGACATGATCGCACAGGGGTCGGCCATCCGCGAAATTTATTTCTTTGGAGCGGGCTGCTCAAGTCCAGACCGGCGCGAGATTGTGTCCAATGCATTGAGCCACCTTTTCAGCACTTCTTTTATCAGCGTTGATGACGACCTTTTGGGAATTGCCTACGCCACCTGCGGGCACGAAAAGGGTTTATGCTGCGTACTGGGTACCGGTTCAAATATTTCTTACTTTGATGGTGAAGAGATACATGCTGGGAAGCATGGGCTGGGCTATGTATTGGGCGATGAAGGCTCAGGATCGTGGTTTGGAAAGGCGCTCATCACTGATTATATGTACGGCAACATGCCTGATGTTGTACACAATGCCTTCAAAAAACAATACAAGCTTACTAAAGAAGAGATATTGAGAAAAGTGTACCTCTGCAGCAATGTAGGCACCTACCTCGCTTCTTTCGCCCGTTTTTTGGACAACTTTCGGTCAACGCCCTACGGGCAGGCCTTGATCAACAAAGGGCTACAGGCTTTTATCAATTCCAACATTAAGTCGTACCCGCAGTTCCATAAATACAAGTGCCATTTTGTGGGCGCCATCGCGGCCTTTTTTGAGGACGAACTGAGAGCGCTTTGTGCCGAAAACGAGATCCACGTAGGCAAGATCATGAAACACCCGATTGACGAACTGATGCTATTTATTCAGCACCAAAATGAGCTTTAGGTCAACTAAGTTTAGGTTTCAGTCTTATCCTTATTAATACCCATACCATACCTAAAACGGCAAGCAGGCTGCCAAACCGGGCAATGTAATCTCCATGCTTAACGTAGAAGGTTAAATCGCTGTTTAGATTGATATTTTGCTTAATGGCGGTTTTTGTCCACCACTGCGTATGCTGCACTATATCGCCGCGCTCATTAATAAAGGCAGAAATACCGGTATTAGCCGAACGGCATACCCATCGTCTGGTTTCGATAGCGCGTAGTTTGGCATAATCAAGGTGCTGATCTTTACCCGAGGTATTTTCCCACCAGCCATCATTGGTAATAATGGCAATAAACTGCGCTCCCTTTCTTACCGACTGCGCGATATACTCGCCCCAGATAGATTCATAGCAAATAACCGGGTCAACCCCGATACCACTTTGCGTATAAAATACCCCTGCTTCCTTTTGGCTGCCATAACTTCCTGTTGCACCGCCCAGATGCTCAAAAGCCGGCTTCAAAAAAGAGAGCGAACTAAAAGGAATCATCTCCGCACCGGGCACCAGTTTAGATTTATGGTAAAACTGAACGTTTCCCGAGTTCTCGATGCTCAGCGCCGCATTAAAGGCATCAACATATTGTCCGCCATTATAGGGTTGGGCGGTAGGGGTCTCCGGCGTATTGTATATTTTAAAGGTTTCGGCACCCGTTATCACATTGGCATTTTTGTATTTATGCAAAAAGCTTTGCACCTGCTGAATATCCGGGCTGGAAGCGATAGTATTCTCCACCAGGTTCTGATCCGGAATAGCTGTTTCGGGCCAGATAAAAAACTCAGTATTATTTTGGGCAACTGAGTCAGACAGGTGCTTAAGCGTTTGGATCTGCTGATAAACCGGTATAGAAAACTCTTTAGCGTAAGGATCAACATTGGGCTGCACCACTACCACGTTAGACGGATCAGGCTGTTCCTGATAATCATTGTAACGGTATAGCGAGAAACCCAAGGGCAGCGCAAACGCCAGTACAAAGGCTAGGATAAGGTAAATTCGCGTAGACTTTTTCTGAGCCTCCCGTAATCCGATGTAAATTAAAAAGGCCAGTATATTTAAAACCCATATCCACACAGTACCCCCATAAACACCGGTATACTCGTACCATTGCACCCATTGGTGGCTAATGGCAAAACCGTTCCCTAAAGTCATCCACGGAAAAGCCAGCTCCCAGGTTTGGTGCAGGTATTCATACCCTATCCAAAAACAAACCAGCGCAGCTAAACTAAAGCCGCGCGACGTAGTAAGTCTTAACCGGTAATAAAACCACCAGGCTGCGGCCATTAAAAGCGGCCCCAACGAATAAGGTATTAAACTAATAGGCAAGGCCACCAAGGCCCCAATGGTTTTAAGTGAATTATAAACCCAGTAAATGGACAGCGTATTCCAGATAAAAAAACCTAAAAATACCACACCAAATACCTTTTTACCTTTATGCTGGTACGTTGACTGGATAATATTCTCTACCGCAAGCAGCATAGGTGCCAGCCCTAAGAAAAGCAAAAAGGTGGTATAATGAGCGGGCGGCCAGGCTGCCCAAAGTAACAATCCGGCCAATAGGGATAATAGGATACTCTTCTTCATAGATAATCAGCACTTTCCGGCTATACAGATAACAAACTCGCCTTTTACGGGATGACTTTCAAAATGCAGCTTCACTTCGGCTACACTACCACGAACGGTTTCTTCAAACATCTTGGTCAATTCGCGGGAAACTGATACCTGGCGGTCGGGGCCAAAATAGGTGGCCATTTCTTCCAGTGTTTTCAGCAGCCGATGCGGCGACTCATACAGGATGATGGTCCGCTCTTCTTCTGCCAGTTCCTTATAACGCGTTTGACGTCCTTTTTTTAGTGGCAAAAAACCTTCGAAGCAAAAGCGATCTGTGGGGAAGCCTGAGTTAACCAGGGCCGGTACAAAAGCAGTGGCTCCCGGCAAACACTCCACCTCCAGCTCATTTTTGAGCGCCTCTCTAACCAGGTAAAATCCCGGATCAGAAATGGCAGGCGTACCGGCATCAGAGATCAGCGCAATATTTTTGCCTTCTTTCAGAAACCGCACAATCTCTGTCGAAGCCTGGTGCTCATTATGCTGATGATGTGCAAACACCTTTTTGTTGATGTCGAAGTGCTTTAACAGGGGGGCAGATGTGCGGGTATCTTCCGCCAGTATCAGATCCACTTCTTTCAAAACACGCAGGGCTCTGAAAGTTATATCTTCAAGATTGCCGATGGGCGTGGGTACCAGGTATAGTTTACCACTCATATTTTTTATTGTAACAGCGGTTGAGCCTTAAAGACAACAGGCAAATAAATGTGTACAACTGTTACCTTTAATTATCTTTGCCAAAAATTTGAATTAAATGCTGCAAGTTAGTTATATCCGTGAAAACCGGGAAAATGTTTTAGAGCGTTTGGCTGTAAAAAACTTTAAACAGCCCGAACTCATTGACGAAATTATCCAACTGGATGAAAAGCGCCGTCAGACGCAGAACCAGCTGGACAATACGCTTGCACAATCCAACTCGGCCGCCAAGCAGATAGGCGAATTGATGCGCAACGGCAAAAAAGAGGAAGCCGAAGCCATCAAAGCCAAAACAGGCGCATGGAAAGAAGAGGCTAAACAGTTGAGCGAACAATTGAATAAAGCCGAAGAAGAACTACAACAAAAGCTTGTTCAATTACCTAACCTGCCTCATAACAGTGTACCTAAAGGAGTTAGCGCCGAAGACAACGAAGTTGTTTTAGAGAACGGTGCTAAGCCTACATTACCGGCCAACGCACTTCCGCATTGGGAGCTGGCTGCCAAACACAATCTGATAGATTTTGAATTAGGCGTTAAGATAACCGGAGCCGGCTTTCCGGTTTATAAAGGCAAAGGGGCCAAATTACAGCGTGCCTTGATTAGTTTCTTCTTAGATGAAGCTGAGAAAGCAGGTTATAATGAAATGATGGTGCCGTTGATGATCAATGAAGCGTCTGGTTTTGGTACAGGTCAGTTACCTGATAAAGAAGGACAGATGTACTTTGTTGGCCAGGATAATTTGTATCTTATACCAACTGCAGAGGTGCCTATTACAAACCTTTACCGGGATGTTATTTTAAAGGCAGAAGAATTGCCGGTTAAAAATTGCGGTTATACGCCCTGCTTCAGGAGAGAGGCTGGTTCTTATGGAGCGCATGTAAGAGGTTTAAATCGCCTGCATCAGTTTGATAAGGTTGAACTGGTGCAAATTGCTCATCCGGATGAGTCTTATAACATATTGGAGGAAATGAGCGCCCATGTGCAAGGCTTACTTCAAAAATTGGGATTGCCTTACCGGGTGTTGCGTTTATGCGGAGGCGACATGAGTTTTACCTCAGCATTAACATACGACATGGAAACCTGGAGCGCTGCACAACAACGCTGGCTCGAAGTTTCATCTGTATCAAACTTTGAAACCTTCCAGGCAAACCGCCTCAAACTACGCTTCCGCAATGCTGAAGGCAAAACGCAACTGGCTCACACCTTAAATGGTAGCGCACTGGCCTTACCACGTATTGTAGCAACACTGTTAGAGAATAACCAAACCGAAGATGGCATCAGGATACCAGATGTACTGGTTCCGTACACACGGTTTGAATGGATAAAATAACAATTACCTCAGGCTGATCATGAACAGGGTCAGCCTCATTTTTCTTTGGTTATGAGGCAGGTGGGCGGGCACCGCACTCCTAAACAGCAAGCCGATTGGCAGCCTGGTTAAAAAGCTGATGAACGGCGAGGGCAAAATTATCATTCTTTTGCTCTTCGATATCGCGAACGTTGACCAGATCGTCTACACCGAGGCTTTTTAATAAACTTTCCTCGCTTATTTTAAAGTTGCTTTTGTAACAACAAATCTTCGTTCGATCATAAAAGGAGTTCGTCCTGATTCTTCTGATGATTTTATTAGTGTCTTCACTAATAAAATCAACGTCAAAAATAATAAGGTCGGGTTTTACCTCGAACAACGCCGGGAAAATCTGATTTTTATCAGTTACATGTTTTATACTTTTACACGCCATTAACGCATGCTCTGACAGCATACGCGGTGATACCAAAAGTATATTTTTGGCTTTAATGCGAACCATTGCTTACCAGTAATTAGGGCAGATAAATATAAAAGAAAATAAGTCACCTGGTAAGCTTCTACGGGTTGATACAAAAAAGGTTACAAAAAGTTTAAATTATTTAATAATTATTTTGGTTGATGGCTTTTCTGCCCATTACCTGTATTGTTTTGCGTATGTCCCGTAGGTGAAACGTTACCTTTAGCCGTCGTATCTGCGGTACGTTTTTTGGACGTATCCCTGCTTGTATCTTTGTTAACCGGCACATCCGAACCCGCTACGGCATTCATGGTATCCTGTGAATTACCTAAGGTGGCAGAGCTGCGATTGGAGTTACAGGCCGAAACAGATACAGCCAATACTAATCCTATACCTATATATCTGAATATCTTCATCACTTAATTTTTATTGCTGATACAACAACCACATTAATTGTAATGTTTTGGTTAAAACGCTGTAGCAAAAGTGCGGCTTTTTTAAGTTATCGAAGTGCTGATCCAGCCGGGCGCAGTCCGCAAGATTACCTGATACGCGTGAAATAGGAAAATAGCCCTGGTGTTCTTTATGAAGACTTTGCACAGAACACCAGGATAAAATGGGATATACTCTTCCCTAAATTACTTTACAATTTCAAATGTGGCCCTAACCTGGTAATTCAGTTTAATCTGTTTTACATCAATATCCGAAGGACCTTGATCGGCTGTTTTGGCCATCACCATAGAATTCACCCTATATAATGGCTGAGGATAGCTTTCATTGTCAATTTCCTGTATGTCTAATGCACTACCCAACTTTTCACCAATGCTACTGAGCAGGTAGGTTGCCTTATCGCGGGCTGCTAATAAAGCTTTTATTTTAAGATCGCGCTTTAAGTCGGCAATCTTGGAGTAGTCATAACGGTTAATGTTGGTATACTCAATACCTTTAGGGTCAATTGCGGCGAGTATCTGGTTGTAACTGTTCAGATCGTGAAACTTGATCTGATACTGCTTGCTGGCCAAAAAGTCGGGATTCTTTTTCTTTTGCCAATTGTAATTTGCGGCAGAAACATTGCTGATCGTAAAATCAGCTTTGGGTATGCCGGCATCGGCAACGGCCTTCTCTAACTGATGCTCCAGATCGCTGATTTGTACTTTGGTTTTACCATTCAAATATTCCTCTAAGGAAATGGAAACATAGATAATATCTGGCGTTACTTCCTGTTCTGCCGAGCCGGTTACCTCTATTTTTCGGCGCATATCAACGGTTTGGGCTACTACAAAGTTTGCAATAGATATTAAGGCAAGGACAAAAACTATTTTTTTCATATGCTGAATTGATTTGTTAACTTAGACGTAATTTCCTATAGAAACGTAACTCGCAGTGTAGGTTTAATTTTGAAAAGCTTTTTTTAAAATTAGCATTCACTTTTAAAATTCTTTCAGATCCACAGCTTCGCGTTCTGCGGTATTTTTAGCCAGTCAGCTTTAAAAATAGTACGAGTAAGTTAACAGGCGATCAAAAATATTCTATTTAACCTAAATAAAAATGAGCAGCATTACCGAAAAGGATATTAGAGAATATCTTAAAGAACAGATTAAATTCCATACGGACGAAGCTAAAAGAATGCAATTAATGTTAAAAGTATTTGACAGCAGTTCCGTACGGCCCGGACGAAGATCAAATTACGATGCCATTGAGGCGGCCCTGGAAACGCCAGGCAGCGAAAGATCACTTGATAACTACCGGCATGAAAAATTAAATGGCATGGGACCAAGGGGGGGCAAGCAGCTCGAGGTACCGTCTGAGTATAAAGACAATCTCACCTTAAGCTCCAAAATTGCGTATGCCCTTAACGAGATCCATGATGGGTTTAAAGAAGATATAGCAGAAGCAATGGCACAGCATGAACGCGAGGCCGACCCGGAAAAGATAAGCAAGCAAATATCGGGCGTATTATCGGCAATGAAAACCAGGGGCCAACTACGTGCCGAAAAGGTGGGCCGAAAAGACCGTTTTTTTATGGCGGAGTATAAACAACAGCGTTAGCAACTCCTTCAATCTTTAATTTTTAGCTATTTGCATGTTCAGGTTGTAAGTAGTAATTTTAGGGTATATACTTCCGGTTGATATTTGCCGCTTATTATTTGTTTATATGCCCGATTATTCTGTTAAGGTTGATTTTTACAATGGCTCCTCTGATGAATACGAACATCTGTCTGCCAACATGATTAAAGAAGGGTTTGAAAAGCTTCGTGATCTGAACAATCAACCCACAAACTGGTACATCCTTTCTGCAGATGAAGATGCCGACATTAACCACATATCTGCGGCAGTTGAACGTGCCATACTTGATACTTTAAAAAAGTTTTCACGTAAACTTACTAAAGACTATTATACCATTGTAACTCCTTCAATTACCTTAAACTTTAAGTTGAAGGAGTTACTTAAAAAATCACATCCAGAGTTAAACACCGACCAGCCTTCGGCAAAAACAGATACACCGGCTAATCCAAATATTGCTTTATCCTAACGCACGTAAGCACCATTAGCAATAAGTCCGGGCAACTCAATTTTGTATCGTTTTATCTTAATTGCTGTTACTCATCCGGCCCTGTTCTTCCGCATTGCCGGTGATATGTCGCCGGGTTCCCTCAACGGTCTTTTTACCAAAAATATAAGTAAAGGTTAACCTTATAGAACGACTCTCCGTTTTATCCAGACTGTTTAGGTTAAGATTGCCAAAAGTACCGTAGGTTTTTACCCTGAAATTGCCATTGGTAACATCCCACACATTTAAAGACAAAGTACTTCTGGACGACAAACGCTCGCTAATGCCAACATTGGTATAAAACACCGGGGCATAGTTGAGTATGCCATAAAAAGTAGCCGTTTCAAAATGGCTTTGAATGCCGGCGGTGAGTGAGCGGCTGAGGTAAATATCCTGGTCCAGATCCAGATTAACATCTTGAGTGCCTTTATTGAGGTTGCTCTGGCTCCTGTAATCAATAAACCTAAAGTAGGACACATCAGCCGTAAAATTAACGTTCCACCATTTGGCTAAGGAGAACGGTATATAGCAGTTGATACCCGCATTGAGCTTGCTTTTAAGATTTTTGTTAGTTGTTTTCAGGAGTTTACTGCTGTCATTCTGCTGATAATAGGTAAAGTTCCATAAATCAGACACCGCGGTGTAATAAAGCGCTACGATATACTTACTGGCATATCGGTCTGATAGTTTGAACCTTTGGGCATAAGCCGGCTTTAAATAGGCGTTGCCCTGATTAATATCGTACTGATCCTGGTAAGTAACCGTTGGGTCTAATTTCTCATAACCCGGGCGATCAAGCCGGCTGTCGTACACAAACTGAAGCAGATTGCTCTTATTAAGCTGATAGGCGATCAGCACGTCCGGAAAAAAATCATTAAAGGCCCGTTTAACCATGTGAACAGCGCCTACTGAATTTGATTGGGCGGAAGTTTGGCTGCGTTCCATGGCCAGGCCTGCGCGGTAGGTAAGCTTATCGCCTGTATGGGTTAGATTGATGTATGCCCTGCTGATTTTCTCTGAATAATTAAAATTACTGGTATAAAGACTTGGCTCATACATGCCATTTACCAGTTCTTCAAAATTTTGGTTGTTGGCATAAGTAAGATAGCTATACTTTGCTCCTGCATCCAGCGAAATACTTTTTGAAAGCGGGTTGGTGTAATCAACCTTTAATGAACTGTTTTTTACAGCAAAAGGCGGCGTATTAAAAAAGTAGGTGGTATCTCCGGGTCTTGAAGTAGCTTTAATATATTCCTGTGAGTGCCTGCTGTAGGCCAAATAGTCGGCATGGGCAGAAATCGTTTGTCCGGTGTGTCTGATAGGACCGCTATAATTGAGATCAACTAAAGTATTGCTGGTATGCCTCGTAATATCAGAAGTAGTAAGCAAGGTTGAATCAATTACGCCGGAGTTATAAATATTAGAGACAGTACGCTTTGGGATATTATACCGGCTAATATCTCCTTTTACAAACATGCCGATGGTGTGTAGGGAATCCAGCCCGAGATCGATACCGGCATTGTAATCAAATGAGGGTACCGCCCGCGTATTGCGGTAATGAGTATCAAACAAAGTTGAGCCCGAAGTGCGATCAATATCTATTTGCCGGTAGTTCTTATTATCCGCAAAGTCTGCCGCTCCAAAAAAATTCAGCCCGCGGTTGCGGTAATTCCATATACCGCCAACATTGGATTTATAGTAGCTACCATATCCGCCAGAACCTGTTATCGTACCGTTAAGGCCATCGTTCTTTCCCTTTTTTAGAATGATGTTGATAACCCCGCCTGTTCCCGAGCTTTCATATTTTACAGAAGGGTCGCTGATGAGTTCGATCTGCTCAATGTTGCTGCTTGGCAGGGTCTCCAGCAAATTGGCTATTCCCTGATCACTCAGTTTCATTTCTTTTCCATTGACAGCAATAGTGGCTCTGCCTCCTGAATGATATAAAACCTCTCCTCCTCCACTTACTTTCACCCCCGGGGCCGTACGCAAAACATCGTAGGCAGACACGCCTTGCGTAATAATATTATGGCTAACATTTAATAGGGTTTTGTCGGGCTTTACCTCTATGTATCTTTTGTGGTCCACAATCACAACCTCGGTTAAACCAACCGTTGCAGGATGTAGTATAATATCATCAATAATAAGGCTCGAATTTTTATTTAGAGTAAAAGGGGCACTGTAAGCTTTATGAAAGCCGATTTTACTAACCTGGATCACGTAAGAGCCATCCCTTACATTATTAAATTTAAACTTTCCGTTCTCGTCGCTGATTGTAGTCTTTACCCGGGCCGAATCCGACCTTCTAAGTAAGGCTATGGTGGCCGCCTCAATGAGCACATGCTCAGACGTTATGATCTTACCCTCAATGGCAGTATTCTTTGCCTGAGCCCAAACATTATAATAAATACCTATTAAGAAGCCCGATAACAAGCATCTAAAAAAAAGCCTCATTATTAGATTGAGTAGATTTTTTCCCTATGGTCAGTTAATTAAAATTGCTTACAAGATAGCAACTGATGGCATATCTCCTAAACATATTTTCATACTTATAAGTAATATTTAAGCAACATTAACCGAACACGGCCCAGCATTAACCATCGGGTAAAAATTGCGCATAAAAAAAGGCCTGTATAAAAACGAGGGCACTGAAAAAGTCCCCTTGATTTTTAAAGGTGGAAAAAGGTAATAAAAAAACCAGTTTGAAGCTCTGAGAATCGTTTATACAAATCCCAAGTTCAACAGATTTTCTACAAGTCAAAGAAAAGGGGATGTTATCATTTAAGATACATCCCCTTTTTTCTTGCCAATTTTAGTGGACTTTTTCAGTGCCCTCATAAAAACACAGGCCCTTTTTTGAGAAGCTGGGTAGCTATTACTTTTCTTTGTTTTTAATTTCAGTAACCTCTGCACGAATTTCTTGCGCAAGGTTTTTTACTTTTTGGAAACCGGTACGAACTCTTGTTCCGGCAGCTTTATTTCCTTTGTTATAAAAGCTCTCCGCATCCTTCTCAATAGAAGCAATTAGCTCCTTTAATTCATTGAATTTGTTCATCGTGATTTGTGTTTGTATACACAAACATAATTAAAAACATCGTATAGCCTAATAATTGGGGCGTTTAAACTAAATTTTGTTGCAAATTTTACCTGAAAGTTAACTCCCCAAACACAATCATGGCTGGTAGGCAAAGAAAAATGCGGCATTGAAACAGAAACTTTGCCTGACTTGTTATGCGGTTATCGCTATAAAAAATTTATTTAAAACTGCGGTAAAAGTATCCGCTCTTATCTGATATGCTTTGTTCGCTGCGCTACAAGTTCAAAATAACGTCGAAAGTTTACTACAAACTTCCTATAGCCTTAACTTTTAATCTGCTTTTTTTAATTCTGTTTAACCTCCCGGCCCTCGGCCAAACAAAGGTTACGGTAAAAACAGATTCTGGTTCCACCATTCCGGATACGCTGCTGTTTAAGCTGCAAAAAGCCCAGGCCGCTGTTACCGAGGTTAACGCTACCAATAAGAACGGCTATGATCTTGACGACATAAGAGACGGGATGGCCGATCTGCGCAACAACATTGAACCGATTAAACTAGACCTAAAGGAGCCGAAAAAAGTTATCGACCCTAAAACGCTGATCAGCTACAAAATGATCCTTAATGATGCGCAGACTAAGCTGGCTGGCTGGCGCACCTCGCTCACCGCCTCCAGCAATACCTTACAACGGCTGTCGCAAGAGATCATTAACCTTAGTAAAGACACACTGTTGATGGTTAGTGGTGATACGACTAAACAACTGTATGACCAACAACTGATCGATATACGCAACAAGTTGCAGGCGGCGGGTAAAATCACCAATGAAAATCTGCAGGAGGTTAGCCGGGTACTTGCAGCAGTTTCGGCCATTTACCTCACCAATGCGGATCTGCAGTCGGCCATTATTGACCGGTTGAAAGTATCAGGCGCCAGCGCACTTAACAAAGAATCAAGCTACCTCTGGAATTCGCCGGAGGTTAGCAAAGAGACCAATTTAACGGAACTGCTTAACTCATCGTACGAAGGGCAGAACAAGATCTTATCCTATTTCATCAATTCAACCTGGGATAACCGGGCCATGTTGTTGCTGGTAACTATAGCCTTTTTTTTCTGGGTTTATCAAAACTTCAAGAGAGCAGCCAAACCAGAACTTAAACAGAAAATAGGTGAGGTTAAGTTCTCGTACATTACGGCCCTGCCCATCATCCCTTCGCTCATCATCCTGCTTGATCTTACCCCGCTTTTTGAGCCCGATGCGCCTGCCCTTTATATTGAAATTACCCAATTTGCTTTATTGATTGTACTGGGCATCCGTTTTTACCGCACCCTTTCTCCTGCCGACTTCCGGTACTGGGTACTAATCGTCATTCTGTACATCACCATTATATTCACCACGGCTGTGATGCATGATTACCTGCTGATCAGGGTGTGGCTCATTGCACTTAACCTGCTATCAATATTTGTGGGCTGGCAATTTTTTGGCAAACTGCGTAACCTGCAGATCTCCGACCGTTTTATCAGGCCGGTACTGATGATCTACCTCTTTTTAAATTCTCTGTCTATTGTACTCAATGTAATAGGCAGGGTAAGTTTGGCCAAGGTGTTCAGCATTACGGCAATTATCAGTCTCACTCAAATCATCGGACTGGCGCTTTTTATTCAGATACTTACAGATGCGCTCGAACTGCAAATTAAGGTCAGTTCCTGCGGTGGCGGATTCTTTTCGCGCATTAACATTACCAAGACCCGCGTTTCATTTAGAAAAATACTATCGTTTGTAGCCGTTATCTTATGGGGACTCGTTTTCCTGATCAACCTCGGCATTGTAGGTGGTATATTCGCCATGCTGCAACACCTACTGCTTAAACCACGAACCTTTGGCAGCATAACCTTTAACCTGCAAAATGTAGTATTCTTCAGCATTATACTTTACATTTCAAACCTGCTTCAAAAGCATATCGGGCTGGTGTTTGGCGAAACCAGCGTCAACTTTACCACTAACAAAACGGAGCAAAAGAACTCCAAACTTGCATTGCTCAGGCTGGTCATCATCATCATCGGCCTTCTGCTGGCCTTTACGGTTTCAGGTATCCCGATGGATAAGTTAACAGTAGTGCTGGGTGCGCTCAGTGTCGGTATTGGTTTGGGTATGCAAAACATCGTCAATAACTTTGTTTCGGGCATTATACTGGTATTTGAAAAACCATTTGAAATTGGCGACTATGTAGAACTGGCCGATAAAAAAGGCAAGATCCAGGATATTGGCATCCGCTCCAGCAAGATGCTTACCCAGGAAGGATCAGAAGTAATTATCCCCAATGGCGACCTGCTTTCAAACCGGCTGGTTAACTGGACCCTCAGCAATGCTTATATCAAGTCTGAGCTTGTCTTCAAAGTAAATATCGCAACGGACCTCGCCGCTTTGAACAAGATCATTGAGGAAGAAATAAATAACTCCACTGACGTGGTTAAAAATATCCCTCCCGAAATATTAGTGAGCAATATTGGAGCCGATAATATCGAACTAAAAATACGTGCCTGGATCACCAGCATTTATGTGGAACCCGGCTACAAGAACCAACTGCTACGACGGCTGCTGGACCGCTTTAAAGAAGGGCAGATCAAGGTAATGTAAGGTTGATATGTTCTTAAAAAATATAAAACCATCCACGGATGGTGCGGTTGTAACCTATAGTTAATAGAACCTATCAATATGTCAGGTATGGAAAAATATGCATTAATTACGGGAGCTACCAGCGGCATTGGGTATGAGCTGGCTAAGCTTTTTGCCAAAGACCAATACAATCTGGTTATTGTGGCCCGTAACGAAAAGGAACTTAACAACTGCTCTAACGAGATGAAGCAGCAGTATGGTGTCAATGTAATTACAATTGCAAAAGACCTTTTTAAGCGCGAAAGTCCGTTTGAGGTATATGATGAAGTAAAGTCGAGGGGGTTGAAGATAGATGTTTTAGTTAACGATGCGGGACAGGGTCAATATGGCGAATTTAAAGACACCGACATCAATCGTGAGCTGGATATTATTCAACTGAATATCGGCGCTTATATTACCCTTACCAAATGCTTCCTGCGCGAAATGGTGGACCGCAAGGAAGGAAAAATACTTAATGTGGCCTCTATAGCCGGTAAAATGCCCGGGCCATATCAATCGGTGTACCACGGTACCAAGGCCTTTGTGCAGTCTTGGAGCGAAGCTTTAAGAAGTGAATTAAAAGACAGCGGTGTAACCGTTACCTCATTATTACCGGGTGCCACCGAGACCGACTTCTTCAACAAGGCTCAAATGCAGAATTCAAAAATTATGCAGGAAGATATGTCTGACCCCGCTGATGTTGCCAAAGATGGTTACGATGCCCTGATGGCCGGAAAGGACATGATTATATCTGGTATGAAGAACAAGATGCAGGTAGGCATGGCCAATGTTATGCCTGATAGCACAGTTGCCGATAAGACAAAAAAACAACAAGAACCGTCCAAAAACCAGTAATTATGAAGTAACCGGCCGCCCACAAAGCGGCCGGTCTTTATTTTAGCTATCAAGGTTGACGCTTTTAGCGTTCATTAATTACATTTGGCTTAATCAACCAATGTAGACATGAACCAGCACAGCTCACCGCAGGACCACCGCGCCCTGTCAAACCGCAGGAAATTTATTACCGACACCGCTACCATTGTAGGTTCGGCTCTTATCGTATCATCGCCGTTCGGCGCATCAGCCCGCTTTTTGAGCCTTGATGAAGCTGTTACTGTGGGGCAGATCATCGATCGCTTTATTAGCCAGGTTCCCCGCGGCCCTATCGAGAACACCGTTGATACCTTAAAATCAGGCAGCCGCGACACTGTTGTAACCGGCATTGTTACCACCATGTTCGCGACGATTGACGTGATTCGCAAGGCAATTGCGCTGGGTGCCAATTTTATTATTGCCCATGAACCTACGTTTTACAATCACCAGGACAATACCCAATGGCTGGAAAACGACGATGTGTACCGTTACAAGGCCGATCTGCTAAAACAACATAGCATAACGGTATGGCGCAACCACGACTATATACACAGCCTCGCTACAGATGGTGTGCGCAAACAAGTGGTAGAGCAGCTGGGCTGGCAGCGCTTCGGCGATCCTGCACAAAATGTATTTAATCTTTCGCCCGCTGTTACACTAAAACAGCTCATCAGTGAAGCCAAAAAACGCTTAAGCATTCAGATGGTGCGATATATCGGCTCGCCCGATCAGCTTTGCAGCAAAGTTGTGCTAATGCCCGGAGCCTCGGGCGGCACGCGACAAATAGAGGCCATCAGTAAAAATAAGCCCGATGTGCTGATGTGCGGCGAAATCTCAGAATGGGAAACCGCCGAATATGTACGTGATGCACGCGCCAAAGGCGATAAGGTTTCTTTGGTTGTTTTAGGACATATAGCGAGCGAAGAGCCCGGTTCTGCATACATGGCCAAATGGCTTAAAGAAAATTTTCCGGCAATTAAAACAACCCATATACCATCGGGTAACTCACTTGCGTTCCTGTAAATAAAACACGTGGGCTAGGCCTCAACATCCTTTAATGAAACTCAGACATTTTATTCTTTGTATACTGGCCAGTTTAACGCTTGCCCGCATTGCATCTGCCCAAAGCAGGCAACAGGTCAAAACAGATTCTGTGCTCACGTTATTAAAAAAATACTACAATAACCGTCAGGCCGACTCTATTTATAATCTCTGCGGAACGGCATTCAGGAAGGAGCTTTCGCTGGATGCCTTCAAAGGCGTTGCCTATAACAGCCTTTTCCGGATGGGTAATATTACCGACGCTAGTCTCATCAGCTTCTTAAACAACAAAGTTGGCCGGTATAAGATCAGTTTTAACTATTCGACCCTGCAGTTGCTGCTTAGCCTTGATGAGCACAACAAAATAGAGATGATGCTTTTTAAGCCTTTCAAAGAAGAATCAAAGGCCAAATTAAAACTGGTAGCTTCAGATAACAAGATGCACTCACTGATGGACAGGCAAGTTGATAGTGTAGTGCGGACTTATATCCAGAAAGAAAATACCGTTGGGATGAGCATCGCCGTAATCAAAAACGGCATTACCCATAGCTATAACTATGGAGAAACGGCAAGGGGCAACGGTAAATTACCCACATCGAATAACCTTTTTGAGATTGGCTCCATCACCAAAACTTTTACGGCTACTTTGCTCGCTTGGTATGCCAATGCCGGTATTGTAAGACTTAAAGACCCGATTACCAAATATCTACCCGACTCTGTAAGAATTAACCGTCAACTGCAAGGTATTACGCTACAGATGTTAAGTAACCATACATCTGGCCTTCCGCGCCTGCCAGACAATCTTGCCGAAACAACCAAAGATCAGCTCAATCCGTACAAAGACTATACAAAAGCCAATTTGTTCTCCTATCTCCGGGTTTGTTCTCTTGATAACAAACCCGGCGAAAAATATGCTTACTCCAACCTTGCTGTAGGACTACTGGGCATGATTCTGGAAAAAGTAAGCGGTAAAAGCTTTGAACAGCTGGTGAAAGAGATAATTTGTATACCACTGGGAATGCGAAGTACGGTTCAACATGTCGGTCCCCTATTAAAGCCGCAAATGGTTAGCCTTTACAATGAAGATGGCAACCCTACACCGGCTTGGAATTTTAATGCGCTGGCCGCCTGTGGATCTCTCCGGTCAAGCTTAAAGGATTTGATAGTTTACGCAAAGGCCAATATGCAGCCCACTAACGGCAGGTTAGGCAAAGCGATACAATTAACCCACCGGCAAACGTTTTACCATGATGTAAAGGTGGCCCTGGCCTGGCATATTATCTCGGTTAACGGAACCGATTATATTTTTCATAATGGCGGCACTTACGGCAGCAGCAGTTTTATGGCTTTTAATAGTACAAACAAGCTTGCCGTAGTTATGTTAAGCAATTGTGGCGAAAATACAGATGCTACAGGTATTGATCTTTTAAAAAAACTACAAATGTCTGCAAGCGGTAAAAAAAAGTAGAATCATCATATTAATTTAATAAAATTAACTAAATATTAATAACACACAGCATTATCTGTACCTTACAACAATTTAGAGTATTTACTGTTTATATTACAGCCCGACATCTGCTTTTTTAATGAATCCTGATCGACCAGAAATATTAGCCACTCAAGTCAGCAATAGCTGCAATCAATTTTCGCTTGCGGCGTTTGATCATTTGCCAGTTGCTGTTTATACCTGCGACCAACGCGGATATATCACTTCCTTTAATAAGGCAGCCGTAAAATTATGGGGCAGAGAACCGCAAACAGACCAGGATCAATGGAGTGGCGCCTATAAAATATATAATACAGATGGTGTAGAGATGTCGCGGGAGTTAAGCCCGGCGGCACTGCTATTTAAAGAAAAAACGGCCACTACCGACGGAACCGAACTAATTATTGAGCGGCCCGACGCCACCAAAGCTCGCGTGAAAGTTTTTCCGTCCCTTTTATTTGATACCGAGGGTATGCCGAACGGCGTAATAAATACGGTATTAGAAACTACCGGCACACGTGAGTTGGACGAAAAACAGGCCAGGCTGGCTGCTATTGTAGATAACTCTGACGATGCCATCATCAGCAAAACATTAAAAGGGTTTATCACCAGTTGGAATAAGGCGGCCGAAAAGTTATTTGGCTATACCGAAGCCGAAGCTATTGGCAAGCACATTACCATGCTGATACCGCCCGAGCGCATTGCCGAAGAAGATTACATTATTACCAACATTGCCAGAGGCAACCGGATCGATCACTTTGAAACCATCCGTGTCAGCAAATACGGCAGACTAATCCCCATTTCGCTTACTGTTTCGCCCATTAAGGACCGCGATGGCAATATTATAGGCGCCTCGAAGATAGCACGTGATATTAGTATACAGAAAGAAGCGCGCGATGCGGCCCTGCATTATACCAAGCGCCTGGAAACATTGAACGCTATAATCAAGGCAACATCAGAAGATCTCGATATTGAAAAAATACTGCAAAAAGTGACCGATGCCGCCACCGCTTTAACGGGCGCTAAATTTGGCATCTTCTTTTACAGCTCCATGATTAGGGAGGACTCACCGCTTACCCTATATGCACTTTCCGGAGTTTCTCAAAAGACTTTTGACAACCTGGCAAGAGCAGAAGGAAGCGAGTTTTTTCAAAACATGTTTAACAGCACCACGGCCGTGCGGGTTGATGATATTGCCAAAGATCCGGATGACCGCAGGCGTTGTGCACTTCGGGATCATTTGAAAATATCCAGCTATATAGCCGCCCCTGTAATAACCCGGACTGGCGAAGTTATTGGCGGGCTGTTGCTGGCTCATTCTGAAACTGGCAGGTTTAGCGCAGAGCAAGAAAGTTTAATTGCTTCAATTGCATCTCAATCAGCTACCGGTCTGGAGAACGCCAAACTTTATGACGAAGTAAAGATACTTAATGACAAGAAAGACGAGTTTATTGGTTTAGCCAGCCATGAACTTAAAACGCCACTTACCAGCATTACCGGCTATCTGCAAATATTGAGCAGATTGAAACCCGATGAAAAGAGTAAAAAGTTTGTCAATAAAACTATAAACCAGGTTAAAAAACTGTCTGGGCTGGTATCGGACCTGCTTGATATTTCGAAAATTGAGGCCGGCAAGCTTGAGTTATCTGACGTACCTTTTGACATTAACTCTATAGTGGAAGAGGCAGTTGAACTCATCCAGCACTCGCAGGGAAGCCACGAAGTACGATATACCCCAAATACACTTCCACTAATGGTTATGGGCGATTCTCAGCGGATAGAGCAGGTGATTATTAATTTACTTACCAATGCTATCAAATATTCGCCTTCGGCCAACCTGGTAGAAGTGAGCCTGCAACATACCCAACATGAAATGACTGTAAGTGTTAAAGATTATGGTTTTGGCATAGAGCAGAAACATCTTGACAAAATATTTTCGAGATTTTATCGGGTGGAGGGCGTGGGGCCCACTATTTCAGGTTTAGGTATCGGTTTATATCTCTCTCATGAAATTATTCAACGCCACGGTGGAAAGCTGTGGGCAGAAAGTGAACCCGGCAAAGGCAGCACCTTCTTTTTTACTCTTCCGCTTCAATAACTGTAATACTTCAGGTAAAAGTCAGCGCTTTATTAGGTTCCACTAATAGCTGCCGTCGAGGCTTATGGAATAAATATGTTTTACTATTTCCTCCAATACCCTTCCGGTTATTTTTCTTATTGATAAAACTTTTTGTACGCATTTAGAGTATAAACTACTTGCTGCAAAGCAACCGCATCCACTTATAAAAACGTCTAAATTATTTTAACAATTACGAATACCAGAATAATATGGTAAAATGTTTTTTATTAAGACGTAGCAAGGTTGTAATAACCGTTTTGTTGTTAATAATGGGTGTTTCGACCGCCCTCAAAGCGCAGCAAAATATTAAATTTACTCATATTACAACTGATAACGGCCTTTCGCACAGCACGGTACAATGCATACTTAAGGATCGTTACGGCTTTATGTGGTTTGGCACTGAAGACGGTTTAAACAGGTATGACGGCTATAATTTTATCGTTTACAGAAACAACCCTAAGGATAAGCATAGCCTGTCTTCCAATAATATTACCGCCCTGTATGAAGACAAACAGGGCAACATATGGGTTGGCACAAATTATGGGCTAAATCGCTATAACCGCGCCACGGATTCTTTCGTAAGCTTTCCGCCCACCAGCGATCCGCGGTCTATATCCGATCATGCTATTACGTGTATTACGGAGGATCACACCGGTAATATATGGGTAGGCACTTACCGCGGGCTTAATGTTCTTAACAAAAAGCAGAATGCCTTTAAGCGCTTTCTTTCATCTAAAGCCGCCGGCGCTTTAAGTGATGGGAGAATCAATGCCATTATAGAAGACAAGTATAAGAACATCTGGGTTGGCACGTTAAATGGGTTAAACCTTTTAAAGCAAGGCAGCAACAACTTCCTGCATTTTGTGCCCGGCAAGGCTCCTGGATCCATCTCCAGCAATGATGTACGCGCCCTGGCAATAGACAATGCAAACAACCTATGGATAGGAACCAATGATGCCGGCCTCAATAAATTTGATTATACCACCAATACATTTAAAGCATACAGATATTCGATCAAAAACCCTGCGGGTATAAGCAGCGATATTATTTTTACCATCGAACCGGCTAAAAACGGCCAGCTATGGATAGGAACAGAACGCGGCCTGAATCTTTTTGATACCAAAAAGGGAACCTTCCAGGCATACAAAAATCACCCGGATGATATCTACAGCCTCAGGGGCAGTTCCATACGCGCCGTATTGGCCGACCGCGACAACATTTTATGGGTGGCTTGCTATGCAGGGGGAATAAATAAATTCGACAGGAGCCTTCCCTTGTTTGATGTTTACCATAGCAAGGGCATTGACAGTAAGGGATTGAGCTATAGGGTGGTAACGTCATTTACAGACGCCGGCAATGGCAAGATTTTGATCGGGATGGATGGTGGCGGGCTGGACCTTTTTGACCCCGAACGCGACGAATTCAAACATATTGGGCACGACTCCAGCCGGACTAATAGCCCGGGTAGTAATTCCATTCTCAATATTTTAAAAAGCGACCATCACAACGGTATTTGGCTCGGTACTTATGGCGGCGGCGTTGATTTCTATGATCCGGCCAAAAACACCTTTAAGCATTATCGTAGCAAGCCGGGCAATACCGGGTTAAGCAACGATCAAATTTATGCGTTTATGGAAGATCATGAGGGTAAGTTATGGATTGGCACTAACCAGGGCGGCGTAAACGTGCTCGACGTAAAAACGGGGAACATTAAGCGGTACCAGTATGACCTGGGCAAAAAAGATGACCCGCATTATTTAACGGGCAATACCATCCGCGCCTTTTATGAAGATCCTCAACAGAACGTATGGATAGGCGTTTACGACGGCGGCGTAAATCTTTTTAACCCTAAAACCAATAAGTTTAAGGTATTAAACAAAGCAAACAGCCACCTTTCAAGTGATATTGTAAGCAGCATACTTGCCGACCAACAGGGCAATATATGGGTAGGTACGCTCGGGGGGGGATTGAATAAATGGATACCGGCGAAGCAACAATTCGTGTCCTATACTACCGAAAATGGATTAGCAAATGATGTAATCAACAGCCTAACTATGGACAAGTCCGGAAAACTATGGTTGGGCACCAATGATGGCATTTCCGTATTTGATCCTCAAACGGGTTCAATTCATAACTATGGACTTGATAACGGCCTACAAGGCCGCGACTTTGTACTGCACTCCGGTTTTTGTAGCGCGGATGGCAATATCTATATGGGAGGTAATAACGGATTTAATATCATTGATCCTGCCGATATCAGTCATAATACTAATATACCCCCTGTAGTACTAACCGGGTTTCAGCTCTTTAACAAACCCGTTTATGCCGATTCAGAAAAATCGCCCTTAACCAAGTCTCTTACCGATACCCGCGAAATCACCCTTAATCACAATCAAACTGTTTTTACATTTGATTTTTCGGCCCTCAATTTTACCGTTCCTGAAAAGAACCATTATGCCTACATGATGGAGGGCTTTGACAAAGGCTGGAACTATGTAGCCAACCGGCATCAGGCCACCTATACCAATCTTGACCCCGGTGAATATGTGTTTAGGGTAAAGGCCTGTAACAACGACGGTGTTTGGAATAACAAGGGCGTATCCATAAAAGTCATTGTGCGGCCACCTTACTGGGAAACATGGTGGTTCAGATTCTTCTCCTCGTCTGCAATTGCCGCAATTATTTATCTGCTCTATAAAAAGCGTGTTAAACAAATTGAAACCCAAAAAGCTGAATTGGAGAGACTTGTTGCCGAGCGGACAACAGAAGTTAACAAACAGGCCCGCACGCTGCAGGATCTGAACGAGGAACTACAAACGCAGTCGGAAGAATTGCAGGCGCAATCAGAAGAGCTGCAACTCCAGTCAGACGAACTTCACGTGCTGAATGAGGACCTGCTCAAGCAAGCGCAGCAATTAAACGGCGTAAATCTGGAGCTTTCTAAGCAGCAGGAATATGAGCAGCTTGCACGCCAGGAAGCCGAAAAAGCACGCGAAGAAGCAGAACATGCCAATCAAGCCAAGAGCATCTTCCTCGCTACTATGAGCCACGAGATCAGAACGCCTATGAATGGTGTGCTGGGAATGGCAGCGCTTTTAAATGAAACCCGCCTCAATACAGAACAACGGGAATATACCCAAACGATCATCCATAGCGGGGAAGCCCTGCTGGCGGTAATCAATGACATCCTCGATTTTTCAAAAATTGAATCAGGTAAAATGGAGCTGGATGTGCACGATTTCGACCTGCGCCGCTGTGTTGAAGAAGTGTTGGATCTCTTTGCAGGCAAGGCCTCAGAAAATAGTATTGACCTGATGTATCAGGTAGATCATCGTTTGCCGGTGCAATTAATGGCAGATAGCATGCGCCTGCGGCAAATATTGATTAACCTGCTGGGCAACGCGATGAAGTTTACCTCAAAAGGAGAGGTTTTTTTAGGCGTGAGCCTGCTTAACCAGTTAACAAACGACGAAATAGAGATAGCCTTTGAAGTAAGAGATACCGGAATTGGCATCCCCGAAACCAAGGTTAACAAGCTGTTTGAAGCCTTTACCCAAGCCGACTCGTCAACCACGCGCCAATACGGCGGTACCGGTTTGGGTTTAGCCATTTCTAAACGGTTAGCGGCCCTAATGGGTGGTAACATATCTGTATATAGCAAGGAGGGTGAAGGAACAACTTTCTACTTCACTATAAAATGCCATGCCAGCAAGCAACAAAAGAAACAGTTTGAAACGCTTAATATGGCCGATATTGAAGGCAAACGTATACTTATTGTAGACGACAATGCCACCAACCGCCGCATATTACAACTTCAAATGGAGCAGTGGAAGTTAACGCCGGTATTGGCATCTTCGGCTGCAGAGGCATTACACATATTGGCGCAGGACCAGAATTTTGATCTTGCGATTACGGATATGCAGATGCCACAGGTAGATGGCGTTCATTTAGCGAAGGCACTTAAAAAGAATTATCCCCAACTGCCTATCATTCTACTCAGTTCAATTGGCAGCGATACCCAAAAGAACCATGCCGATCTGTTTGCGGCAGTTTTAACCAAGCCGGTAAAACAACAGCATTTGGGCCGCGTAATACTTGCCCAATTTAAACAGGAACTGCAGCAGCAGAAAGATGAAAAGAAGGATAGTGTGTTGTTAAGCAATGATTTTGCCGGACAATATCCGTTTAAATTGATTGTAGCCGAGGATAACCTGATCAACCAGAAGCTGATTTTACGAGTGCTGGACAAACTTGGCTATAAACCAGATCTGGCTGTTAACGGCCGTGAGGTGATTGAGCTGCTCGAAAATGAGTTTTATGATTTAATATTGATGGACGTACAGATGCCAGAAATGGACGGATTGAAAACGACTGCCTATATCAGAGCTTATGTTGACAAGCAACCTTATATAATCGCTATGACGGCCAACGCAATGGTAGAGGACCGCGAGGAGTGCTTTAGAGCCGGGATGGACAATTACATATCCAAACCACTAAAGCTGGAAACACTTAAAACGGTTCTGGAAGAAGCATCGCTCCATATACACAAGTCGGTCTTTAAAGAATAAACCAATTAGTGCTTCCCTTACAGCATTTGGGGCAGTTGCGCCACGTAGCTTTCCGCTGAGTTTATTGCGGAGTTGAACCGTCGCAAATGCCCCTTTCTATTTTCGCTTTCAGCCCTTTTGATCATCGTGTCCTGAAACTAATTTTGAGGTTATGAGAAAGTTGATTCTTAAAATGTCGGTTTCCGTTGATGGTTTTGTTGCCGGGCCAAATGGAGAAATTGATTGGCTGTTTAAAACGCCGTCTGACCCCAGCGCAGAACAATGGCTTGTTGATACCTTGTGGAACGCTGGCGCTCACTTAATGGGCCGGCGAACCTTCAATGACATGAAAGCCTATTGGCCTACATCTGCCAGTCCGCTTGCTGCGCCGATGAATGACATTCCCAAGATTGTTTTTTCCAGAACTGAAGGCCGCCATGAAGAATCTACTACCCGGGCGCTGAACGACGCAACCTGGTCTGACAAACAATCCGGACCAGCGCTGTCAACACTGAATCCGCGTGTCGACTCCTGGCAACAGGCCCGCATCATAACTTCGCCGCTCAAAGAAAAGATCATGCAGCTTAAAGCACAAAACGGCGACCCGCTGCTGGCACATGGCGGTGCAACGTTTGCTCAAAGCCTGATAGCAACAGGCCTGATTGATGAGTATCGTTTAGTGGTTCATCCAGTAGCATTAGGAAAGGGGCTTCCAATATTTTCATCATTAGAACAGCCACAGCAATTAACCTTAAATACCATATCGGTTTTTAAAAACGGCATCATTGCCCAGACCTACGCTGTGTAAGTAAGCCATCTCCTGAGAGGTAAAATGAAAAAAGGCCTCTAAATTGAGACCTTTTCGTGGGAGCAACAGGATTCGAACCTGTGACCCTCCCGATGTAAAATCGGGATGCGCTGAACGAGTTGGGCTATGAGCAGGAGTTAATCATTTTTTCAATAATTTTTCTGCTCTTCCATCCTTTGATTTGTTTTTCGTGCTTTACGGCGTCTTCTCGGGTAAGGTGCTCTTCAACCCATTTAATTTTCCAATCCGCAGTATTACCTGTAAAATCCTTATGATTGCTGTTATGCTTCCTTAATCGCTCCTTTAAATCTGAAGTAGAGCCGATATAAAATTTGTCGAGTGTCGGGGAATA